>Ga0209596_1000718_pt1 | contig 30398 bp, 49 predicted proteins | sample M_130807_MF_Meta_FD_187314 | JGI IMG/M metagenome (GOLD analysis project Ga0209596, IMG submission 187314) | Freshwater microbial communities from Lake Montjoie, Canada to study carbon cycling - M_130807_MF_MetaG (SPAdes) (version 2) | ecosystem: Environmental > Aquatic > Freshwater > Lake... | reverse complement strand
CACCTTGTGTTTATGTCACTATTCGACAAGCACCGACTGCTACAGAATCTTCAGATAATTACGAAAACCTAGTTGTTAAACACGCTCATAACCCGTTTGGACTGCGCTTATGAACAAGACCGACTATATCCATCTGTTTAAAGAAGCTTGCGGTGGTCGCTGCAACGCTGAATACAACCCTTGTGCGTTTCGCCAGGCTGCTGACAATCTAGCTAAATTAAAGCCCACAGGATACATCGGGGACAAAGGTGTGTTGATTAACGACACAACGCATCCGCATCTTTATACCGCCCTTTACGCTTTAGACAGGACACATAAATGAACCCACTTAGCCCGAAACAAATTCTGAGAAACTTAGAAAATGGGTTTTTTATGACGCATCAAGAACAAACTGAGGCAGCTGAATACATTCGTCAATTACAAGCATCCAATCAATCATTAACCGAGGGAATGCTTAAATATGCAGAAGAAATTGTTGCTCTGCGCCGTGATCTGCATAACTCAACTGGGTTTAACGTAAATGTTACAGAATTTGAAAACCATATTAGAACCGATCAATTAAAAAGTATTTTGCAAGCTATAACTGATCCTGAAAATCAACCAAGTCAATTTGGTACTGTTCCAATTAAATACATGGAACAGCAAATATTGCGAGAACGTAAAGCTTGTATTGATATTGTTATGCAAAACGTTTCCCCAGCAATGGCTAGAGAATGTGAAGATGCAATTAACGCAAGGAATTGATAATGAAACTATCTAACTTATATTTAGCTGCGGCTGACAAACTTAGGCATAAAGGCTTGTTACCAGACTCCCGTGACGCAATGCTTGCAATGTGTGCGTCAGAACTTGGAAACATTGCGCCGACTGGCGAACGTGCGTTGCTTGAGAAATACCTAACCCACATTGAAAAGAAGATCGACAGGTTTGACAGGCCTGCTTACAAGCTATCGCCAGCCATGCGTATAGCCGCTCAGAGAGCCGAACAAGAGCAAACGGTACTCATGGGTGTGGGAGGCTGGTGATGACGATCTGGGACTGGATGTTTATATTTTATTGCTCTGCTGCCGCATTGGTTGCTACAGCTCTTTGGGTTCGTTGGTCACGCCCAACAAATTACCCAAAAGAGTTTGTCTGTGATGGCTGCGGTCAAGTTTGTACAACGTTGCGTGACGGGCTTTGTGTGTACTGCGATAGGCAATTTAAGCCAACATCGAAGTAGCCTTTACCTTAACGTCAGCGACCCGATTTAGCCATCCTTTGCCAAACGTTGCAAAGGTAGTCAAAGACCGATAGAAGTCCTCTTTGGCTTGGCTAAATCGCTCAATTAGATCAACAGGGTCAACAGCCTGCACAGCTGCCATTGTCATCGGCCCAAACCCACCGTCTGGAGTAACACCCACAGCGGTCTGGAGGGTCTTTATCGAACGACCCGCACCAGCGTTCACGGCGAAATCAAAGCAAAGGTATGAAATCCCCGCGGGCAGCTCGTCACCACGCACAGCGTCCCAATACTTCTTTTTGTATAGCGGCTCAACCTTTTCAGGCGTAAGTCCACGCATTTCTGCCTCGTCAGACGCACGACCAACCCAGTTTTCCCACGTTGCCTTGGTTACGCCAAGGTTAGTCATACCACCTGGGTCAGCGGGATTGTTAACGTAACCACCTTCTGACTTGAGCATTAACTCAAACGATTTTTGCCAATCACTTTGCATCGTCTTTTCCTATTTTTATACCGGCTATAGTGCCTACGAAAGCCCCAACAATCATATTAAAGGCTGGGTTAATCAATTTAAAAATTTCAGCGTTATCAACCAACGGGTCGAACAATCCAATTAAGACCACAACCACCGTTGACAGCAATACAACAGCGAGGGACACGCAACAAATTATGGTTATACGGTCAGCAACAGTCATTTGATACTTCGCACCCAGTTTTGCAATTCGGTCAACATTAAGGTCGTTTCAGCGCATTGTCTAATAAATTCTGTGTTGGTGGGGGTTGCATTAGGGCAACTGGTGGGCTTGGGAACGGTGGGCAAGTTACCGCTACTGGGATTTGGCTGCACCCTGTCAGCGTAATAATTATGAACAGCAGACAGACGAGCTTCATATTGATTTGAGATTGAAGCCGATATAGTTTCATGCTCTTTCACCTTTGCAGCGTTAATTGTTTCCTGTGCTTTACCCAATGCAGCAATCTCAGCCTGAAAAGCAACGAATTTCTTGTGTTCATTGTTCCACCCCAAAAAGTACATTAGCGCACAAAGCGCAAGAATTGCACCAATTTTCATCCACAAAGCACTAGGAAATATTGGGAACATCAATGCCCTCTAAAGTTGTTGTCATCTATTGTTGCAAAGCCCATATATGAGCCTACAACGGCGCTGACAAAGATATAGAACGGCATGGCTATAGTGCCAAGCGTAGGGGACTCAGATACTAAGATAAGCAGAGGAAAAACCAAAGCAGCAAGCATAGACAACCACGCCATTCTGCGTCGATTCTTCCACCTATCCATTAGAACTTAGCCACCATGCGCCACAACCACGCTGTAAAAGCTTGCCACTCTGATTTTAAGTAATCAATCATTTGTCTACCTTTGATTCAAGTTTATCGAACAAACGGTCAAGCAACATTTCAACACGATCAAACCGCTTATCCATCTCTGATTTAAGCGTTTCCATTTCTGACTTTTTAACGTAGGCATCGCTCACATGAAGTTTTAAGTCTGCAATGTCAGACTTTAATTCTTTGACAGAATCCCACAACTGGCGAGCGAACCAACCCACAACGCCCAAACCGGCGCCAGCACCTATATTGATGAGATTTTGCCAATCCATTATTTACCCTTAAACATTGCAAAGATTGCCCACGGGATAAGCCACACGCTGCAAAGCAGTATCAATGGCGAAAGAAACAGTATGGCAATAAAGTTAAACAACTTCTACCCATGATTGTGTAGCCTCGTCCCAATCATACGGGCCACCAGTTTTTGGCATTGCAACTGGCGCTTCCCACAAAAAAGTTAGTGGGCTGATTACCCATGATGCGTAAGGCTGAGGTGAGTAGAAAACGTCTGCTACGGGGTCGTAGGTGTAACCAATGCCTGCATAATTGCCACGCAAAGGTGTGCCGCCTTTTAAATGTTTGTTACCAAGCGTGTTGTATGAAGTCTGCAACCATGTGCCAGGGCTTGAATCCACAAATGTGTCAAAAAACTCAGGCTCTGCAACAATAACTTGCGTTACTTTACCATCTACTACTTTTGCAAAATGTCCCATGATGATCCTTATGCGGTATATGTACTAGACGATGTAAAGGTGTGGATTGTATAGCCGCCCGATGATGTCACCGTACCGCCTGTGCCACGCTGACTGCCGAGGTATCTAATAATAACAATGCCTGAGCCGCCAGAACCTGACGTTACTGTAGTGCCAGCGCCTGAACCAGAAGCGCCACCACCACCACCTGTGTTAGCCGTTCCGTTTGTTCCATTTCCAAGGTTTGCACCTCCAGCACCGCCGCCGCCTGATCCACCTGCACCCGCAGAAGCTGTAGCACTTGCACCTGCGCCGCCGCCCCCAGCATAAGTGACCGCAGAGCCGCTAATACTATTTGATGCCCCTGCACCGCCAGCACCACCAGTATTGCCAGAGGCGCTTGTACCGGACGCACTAGCACCTCCACCGCCACCCGAACCATTTGTTGCGCCGTTGCCACCAGAGTAACCTTGACCAGTAGTGCCAGCGCCCCCAGTTAAAGTTGTTCCCGCCCCACCGCCAGAACCACCAGACGATGGTGAAAATGAACCGCCAGCACCACCCGCACCACCACCAATCGCAATTGCAAGCGAAGCAATACTAGAATTTGAACCCGAATTTCCTTTAACGTCTGCGCTTGATGAAATTGCAGCACCACCTGCGCCTACTGTAATTGTGTAAGCAATGCCTGAACTTAATGTTGTTGTGCTAGTCAGTAAACCACCAGCACCGCCACCGCCCGATGAACCCGCACTTGATGCGCCAGTAGCAGCACCAGATGCCCCACCCGCCACAGCAAGGTAATCAACCGAATACCCAGCAGCTTGCGTAAATTGTAACCATTGCGAACTTGTAACGTCATACCACTCAGGATTACCCGTTGTAGAGTTTTGACGAATTAAGCCAGATGCACCTGTTGGACGTTGCGCTGTTGTACCAACAGGCATTTTCCATGCGCCAGTCCCTGAACTAGTTAACTGAACGCCTGCGCCTGAAAGCGTTAAAACACCGCTAATCGTCAAGTTTGTAAATGTCGTTGCAGATACGCCAACAACTTGAAATTGCGTACCGTCGTAGACAATAACAAACAGGTAATTTGCAGTTAAATCACCGGCTACTAATGCGGTGTTACCAGTTTTAGTAATAGCTTTTGCGCCTAACGAACTGATGTTAATTGTTACCGCACCTGTGTTCGTATTAGCTGCAACAAACGCAAACATTTGACCAGATCCGTATGCGGTCAACGCTGGGCTAACAGTTGCTGTAATCGTGTCTGTTCCCGATACCGTCAAAAACGATCCAAACGAGTTTTGCACTTGTGCAATATTTGCAGAATCAGTTGCTGCCGATCCCGCACTTAGCCCTGTGAACTTAAAAGTTCCCATCGGAAGATTGGCTGTCGGTGTCGTTTGACCGTCTTTGGTCAAAGCAGTCGATAGGCCAGTAGCTAAATCAGCAGTCAGCGCATTAAACGCTGTTGATGAAATGACTGTGCCTGTGACAACTGGCTGACCAGTTGAGTTGATTACAAATGTACCGCTGCCGTTATAGCTCATTGATTACCTCTTATTGGTTCATTAATTCGGTTGTTGGCGCACCAAACATTGCAGGAGTTAATTGACCTCGTAAAGCAGCTGCCATTAATCGACCTCGCTCAGATGGTGCTGCTTGAGCAATTAACTGTGCCGTTGCTTTTGGATCAAGTAAAGCCTGGGCTAACTGTTGTTGCATCGTTTCAGTTGCGTTTTCATAAATTTTTCTAGCCGGTGCGCCAAGATAAGGCATATTGACTAAACCAAAAGGCAAACCTGTTTTTTGTGCAATATTTGCCATTGCAAGGTTTTGAAACGTATTTGATCCCACGCTCCGACCATAATCTTGTGCGTTACTTTTTCGTGCTAATTCAGTTGCAATGTTTTTCAACGTTTGCAATTGTTCAGGGCTACTTGCAAATAATTGTTCTAAATCATTACCGCCAAATCCAGTCGCTAATTTTGGCGTATTTGGGTTTCTCAATGCCTCAGTAAATGAACCAATGTTTTCTCTAAGTAAGTTGCCTTCTTCACCAACGGCAGGCACTAACTTATTTTTTAAGTATTCGCCAACAGCCATTTGATTTAAAGGTTTGCTACCTTCTGCATAAGTTGCAACGGCCTCTGCATACTTTGGGCTTTGACGTTGCAAGAAAGACATAAGCCTTTCTTTAACACCCATCAAAATGCGCTTTTCGTTGTCACCTTCGGCAGTTGCAATTTGCTTGTCTAATGCACGCTTTGTGTAATCAAGACCCTGAATTGAACCTTTTGGGTCTTTAATATCAATCCGTTCATTTTTCGCCAAAATAACAGCATCTTTCATTGCTTGTTGAATAGCAGGCGTATCTAACAAATCTGCAATTTCAGCGTTTGCCGCATCACGATCTGCTTTGGGCAACATTTTGCCGGTAACTGGATCACGATTTACATTCAACGTTTGTTTGTATGCTTGTTTATAAAGCAAATCAGCAGCGTCTGCTCTTGCTGTTTCAAACAGTTCTTTTTTACCTACATCACCCGCAATTTCACCAATTGCCTCACGTCTGGCTTGCACATTTGCAGCCTCTCTAGGTGCAAACACTTGAGGATATTTTGATGCGGCTTGACGTTGTAATGCTTCTAATCCACCGCTTTCTGAAATTTCGCCAACTGTGGGTTGAGAGCCTGGCACTAATCCTTGCGCTTGATCTAGCCGGTTTACAACATCACCAATGTCGCTTGGTCTAATTTGACCACGCAAATTTGAACCAATAATTGCTTTTTTGCCAGATTCTGTAAATGGTTGAGCCAATGCTTTAGCAAGCTCATAACCACGACCAAGCACTTGACCGACTGGTGCTAATGCCGCACCAAAAACACCACCAGCGCCTGTTTGAATGGCTTTTTGACCGGCAAAATTATCAGTATTTTCGGTAACGGGAGTTAAAGCGCCACCCGTCAACCCCATGTAACCGCCAGCCTCCATCAATGCAGGAATGGTTTTAGCCATTGGCGCAAGATGTTTCATCAACGCTAAATTTGGCAAACTCATTGCATTGCCAGCAAATCTTGAAATATCTGCACCTTGAAAGTTTGTCGCTAACTTAGCGGCATCCATTTCTGCTTTTCTTTTTGCGATACCTTCGTCAACGCCTGCGGCTTGTCTGTCAAGCCAATTGCTAACTGGATTGGGATTAAGCCCACCCAATGATGATACGGTAGACAATGCTCTTGGCAATAATTGAGCGCCTGCGTCAATAAACTCGCCTGCGCCGCTTATAAACCGACCCGCTGGTGATGCAAGAATTTCTTGCCCAATGGTCGGCTCATACTTTGCCATATCCAAACCATTGGCTTTTAATTTTGCGTTTAGCTCTGTCTTTGTAATATTGTCGGGTACGTCTTTAATGACCGTACCATCAGGTAGCGTAACGTCCATTATTTAGGTAAATCCCCGTAATTGATAGTTTTAGGCGCAGACCCTCGTTGCAATGGCGCATAAGTTTTACCGGCTTTGCCGTATGTTTGCTTAACGCCTTGCTCAATAATATCCAAATAGTCTTTAGCTGCTTTATTAAATTCAGCTTCAGATGTTGCCGTAGACATACGATTTTTAGCTGCTGTAGCTTTTGTGCCTTCAACTTCAGTAATTGCACCTGTTCCACGCAATGTATCAATAGCGGTAAGAAATGCGCCACCTTGAACTTGATCCAGTCTAGAACGAAAATCTGCTTGTGGTGTACCAGGTATATATTTTGCACCAGGTATCCCCATACCAACAGATGATTTAAAACCAGGATGCGTTAACAATTCTTGCACGTTTTGAATTGCTGTTTGTGCGTTATCTACAACTTTTGGTAAATCAATTGTTGCTTGAGCTTGTGAAGTTCCTGCTACTTTGCCGCCTGCTTCAGCGCCTGCAACTGTTCCCGCATAATCAGCGGCAGTCTTTGCTGCGCCAGGCGTAGCCGTAACAATTAAATTGCCTTTCGCATCAATATTTGATGGATTTAATGAACCGCCTTCACTAACTTTTGGCACAAAACCAGGTATTGGCGTAGTACCAGTTGTATTAATTTGTCCAGGCTGAGATGTAACAAGCAATTCTTTATTAATTAATGCTTCAGCAAGTTCTTTAAAGCGTGGATTATCAGGAGTAATTCCTGCGTCTTTTAATTTCTGAGCAAAACTTGTTTCAGTAGGCGCAGGCTCGTAGTTAGACAAATCAAACGTGCCACGGTTATTAGGCTGCACATATTCCATTTTGCCCGTAACACGGTTACGAACGTACATTGGAGCCATAGACGTAGGCATACTGACGTTTGTAATAGAACGCCCTGCTTGTGCTTGCTGCGTCTTGTATTGATCAATTGTGCCTTTGTAACCTTGCTGCACCGCAAGACGGTATTCAGCCAATGGCCCAGTTTCTTGTTTGCTTAATTGCTCGTATTCCAATTTAGCAACTGGCGCAATATACGGATTTTGACTCATCATCATTTGAACAAGTCGTTGCCGTTTTTGCTCTGGGTCTAATGGCGCACCGCTTGTTGGCGCAATAGCAGCTTGCGGTGCTATAGCGGGCTGATACGGCACAGCAGGCGTTTCTACGTTGCCGGACGGTGCTGTTTGCAGATTCGGATTGTCCTCATAGTCAGCGCCCATTGGCTTAAATGATGTTGCTGCCTGTGCAGGCACTTCAGGCCGTCCCATAACTGCGGCACGACCAGGCGAGGCAGTTGGGTTAAGGCTCGACAACATTTGTTGCGCTTCTGTTTTAGCTTCTTGAGCTAATTTAATGCGTTCTTCATCGCTCGTACCTCGTGCGCCCATGTAGGCTTGCAAAACTTTTGCAAGACCAGATAATGGTGAAATAGGCGCTTGAATACCTTGATAGCTTTGAATATCAATTGGCTGAAACGCTTGCTGTTGCATAATCTGCGCTAACTTTTCGTTACGCTGAATTGCCGCTAGTCGAGTGTTGTAGTCTAAATCCATGACTTACCCCGTGTAATTGTTTGCAGTCTGCATTGGCGCTTGAGCGTTAGCCGAATCAAACATACCGCCAGTCTGCGCTTGACCTAATTTAAGTCGAGCCATGTAATCTTGCATATCTTGCATTTGATTCTGTTTTTGCATTTGCCCGTACATACTCATGGCGTTCTGTGCGCCAGCCATAGGATTCTGAGCTTGCGGCATTTGCCCCATGTCTTGACCTTGCAATGGAGTAGTTTGCTGTTGCTGTTGCAGCATCTGAGCCATTTTTTGCTGTGGAGTCATGTTGACGTATTGATTAAGCATCGCAATTCCTTAGTAACTCTAAAGTAGGCAACAAGGCAGACTTTAGTGCCGCCATGTTTATTTTATATTTTTCATGCAAATTTGGGTGTTTTTCTTTCATCCATGCCACTCGATCCGCTGAGTGTGTCAAATACGCCGTGCAATCGTAACAATCAAGGCTTGAATGGTCGATTGCATAATGTTCTGGTAACTGGCATTGAGTCCGTAAAAACGCCAAAACTTGCTCTTTAGTCCATGTTTCTATCGGTTGGATGTACGTCACACCATTAACTACCGACCCGTGCCGAGCCGTGGATTTGTGACTTTCATCAAGCCGTTGCCCACGAATCAAATGCGTAATGCCACGTTTTGCAATTGCCTCTGTCAGAGGTTGTCCTACGTTTGCCCAACAACAGTTTAAATAACTCTGTACTCGTACTGGCTTATCGCCTGCAAACTGCATACCTTCAAGGCTATGGTCAATCGGAACAACATCACTTGGATAGCCATAAAACTTAATCTGCTGTTCTTGATCTGATTTAACTTCAATAAACTCAACCGCCTCTGCTTTGACCTGTTGGATGATCTCCATCGTGTCAGGGTATGACTTACCAGTATTAGCCCAAAAAACAACTGGATTCTTTTCACGGTACAAGTACCAACACGCTAAAGAATCTTTCCCACCTGAGAACGCTAATCCAAGCATTAGAAATACATTGCCGCCATGCCGCCCAAAGACGCAATACCTTGAATACCCGCATTAGCGCCTGATTGTTGGATACCGTAATTTTGCAATGCTGCTTGGCCTGCTGCTTGCGTACCCGCAAAGGTTGGCGCTGGTGCAACTTGTGCGCCTTGATAACCTTGGAATTGTGGCAATTGAATTTGTGAGCCGCCCATCAATCCAAGAATCTCGTTTAATGGTTGCGCCCGCAATGCTGATTGTTGCGCTAACGATTGTTGTACGGCTTGGTTGCCAAACTGTGCTGCACCTAAGTTTTGACCATATTGCTGTTGTTGCGCTGCATTATTAGCTTGTTGCGCTGCCAAGGCTTGATTAAAGTTTTGACCAACAGCCGAGTTATACAACTGATCAGCAGTAACACCTTGTCCAAAGTTTTGTGCAATAGCTTGGTTTTGAAGTTGATTAGCCGTGACACCTTGACCAAAGTTTTGACTGACCGCTTGGTTATACAATCCTGCGCCTGCTAATTGGGCTTGATTGCCAAACGTGCCAAGCGTGTTTAGCTCATTTAACCCTTGTTGACGAGCCGACATATCAAGGTTAATGCCTTGCAAAGCAGCTTGGTTATACAAGTCATTTTTGCTCATCTCACGGTTTCTAAAAGCAGCATCGTAGGCAGCTGTGCCTGGCGCTAACCCTTGATTTGCCAATGCTTGTTTAAATGAAACATCGCCAGCTTGAATCGTAGGATCAAGCCTAGACAAAATAGCTTGTTGTGCGCTTACGCCTGCGTTTGTAGGCATTTGAGTCAAATTGCTAGTGTCTAAACCGTATTGCAACGGCACTTCGCCTCTAGCTAATCCGTAAGTATTTGCGTCAACGTCACCAGTTGCTAACCCGTAAGTGTTTGCATTAGTGTTTGCACGAGCCAAACCATAAATATCGGCTTTTAAACCTGTCTGTACATCTGAAACGCCAACAGGGTTGTAGCCTGGAACAGTCGATTGAATAGTAGGCAATGTTGGATTAAATGGCGTATTTAAAACATTTTGTGCATTGTATGCGCCTGTTTGACCGAGATTAGCTAAAGCAGTTTGCACTCGCATTTGAGCGTCAAGGGTTTGTTGCGCTTGTGGAGTTAAAGTTTGCGTAACTGTTGGTTGTCCCCCACCAGTTGTAAATGCTTCACGAGTTGGCGCAGCTCCTCTTGCAGCATTAGCAGCATCAAAACCCGCTTGGTCAAAATATGTTGCACCTGTTGTTGTATCGCCCTCTGGATTACCTTGCCGCATAAATCGGTTACGGTCTACATTGCCAGCGTTGTATTTAGCCAACGCCGCATCATACCCACTTTGGTCAAATGTTGGGTTTGAGTAAGAAACAGTTTGATTCCCAAATGGAGTGTACATATTTGGGTTTGACATAATGTTCGACTGTTTAGCCGCTGCAAGGTTATCTTGACCCTGTTGCTTGGCTGCGCCGACATAATCAGGTGTTGGTGGTGCTGATGCTGACTTACCCATTATTTACCCCTAGAAACCGGCAATTTTCTCGTGCCAATGTCAAAAATATAATATCGCCATCCGGTGCTGCATTTTTAACCCTTGCTTCTTCAATAAAGCCCATCTTGGTAACTAATTTTAGGCTTTTTACATGGGTACTGCTCACCGGCACAATAATCTTTTTTACCTTACAAACCTCAAAAGGGTAGCTAAATATCGCTTTTAAATACCCTTTTGTCATACGTCCTTCAATTGCTATGTGACACACAATTGAAGCCCCATTCCAATTTTCGTAAATCACGCCTGCAATAATCTGCCCGTCACGCTCTAACCCTATTGCCTGCGACCCTTCTACAAAATACTTACCCGCAACTTGTTCTGCAACCCAATGACCAATTGCATCGCCCTGGACTATATGCCAGCCCAACCTTGTTGGTACACAATGTCCGTCGATGCCCATAGAATTGTCGTTCCTTGACTTGCGGTTTTAAATTGTGTTGCAGCGCAATAGCCAATGCCAGTAACGCCTTGCCAATTGTTTGTGATGACTGTATCTGTAGCCCAATAGCCAACATCCCACAACGCAACGTCCCATTTAGCAGCAACTTGAGGGCTAAAACTTAGCGCCGCAGTTGTATCTGCTAAATCAAAATCCATGTTTAAACCAATGAAAATTGATGGTACGCCGTTAGTAAAGATTGACGGTCTTGCTCTAGTGAAATACTTTTTAACCCCACGGGCATCAAAGTAGTTAAATGCTTGCAACGCATAGCCATTTATATCGCTTGTGTCATTGGCGTAATTGTCATCCCAAGCGTGGGCAACAAATCCATTTCCACCCCAATATGGCTCATTGTCAAAAATTGTCCAACAGTTAGCGTATTGGCCTGTAAAGTTGCACCAGGCTTTAGTGATGTTATTCATCACATATTGCTGTTGTTGGCCTTCTTGGACTGGCACGTTGACCGTTAAAGCATTGTGTTTTGGATCAAAACTAATGTCCCAACCAAAATTCTCGCCATATTGTTGCGTAGCAGCAGAGAACGCACCTTGAATTTTGTCCGATAAAGCAATGCGTGGGTCAAGCCTAGATGACTGCAAACTAGCTGCAAGTGGATAAAGACCGTTATAAGTGAGGATAATCATATCCCCGCCATACTTCATCAGGCATCGTTTGCCAACAGGCTTACCAATGCGCCAAACGCCCACTAGAGCAAATTTTGTAATATCTGATGGGTCAGTACCAGAATAAACAATAACCTCGCCATTGGAAGTTATGAACACTAGGTTATCGTCTACTCCATAGCCAGCATCTATTGTCCAAGTTCCCGCTGCAACTAAATATCCACCTAATTGAGCAACCGAACTCATGTCAATTGCGTTTGCCGCACCTTGAATGGATAAGGTAGGCAAGTACCACGCTTTTAATGTTGATGCTTGCGTAAACCAAACTTGGTTTTTAAAAATGGTAATATTGCTTAAAGTTGATGCGGTCACGCCCGTAATAGTCGGATTTGTCCACGTTGAACCGTTATACAGTAACGGTGCATCAATTCCATTGACCGCATACAAATAACCACCGGCAGGCGTTGTGACGTTGGTATATTCCCATTTTGCGTTGCTTAAACCCGTCTTTACAGCTGCGCCAACAGCACCGCCAGTTGTGCAGTCATAAATGGACGTGTTTGCAATTGCAAATAACTTATCTGTTGCACCACTTGAATAACCCATCAAAGTCTGAACTTGACCTGTGATGCCGGTGGAATACTTTGTGTATCCTCCACGCAACACCACGTTGTTAACCGTGGGAAACAAATTCGTTAATTGAACGGCATCAAGCGTATCCATGTTTGCAATGGAATCCCGAACGTTCCAGCCTCCGATAGGCGCTGGCAACGACTGAACCCTAGCCGCTGTACCTTGTACAAGTCGATTAGGCGAAACCATTAATTTGTCCCGTAGCCAGTATCAGGAATATTGTCGTAACCAATTAAGACTGTGCCTGGACGTGGTGCAAACGACAAATTAGCCGCTGACGTATCTTGCGCCCGAACAATCTCAAATTCCTCAATATAGTTTCGGTACATTGCTGTGGTATCAAAGCCTTTAGCCTCAAAATATTTGAGCTTAGTAGCCAAAACCATCAGGCGATCTGGGTAAATACAAGTATCGGTATCGGCAGTAAACGATGTTTTTACAACGCCTGTATCAGATAATGCCCAACCATTTGATCGATATTCGTAACCTAACAACTCGTTAGTCGAAACGCCAGGCCAAATCTGAAAGTATTTGCCAAGCAGTCGATAGCGAATCCGTGGGCCAGTCGAGATAAATCCAGATAACAACCATTCCCATTGTTGTGCGCTTTCAGGGCCAAGCATTTCCCAATGTTTTGATTTGTCCCAATGGGTTCTAGGAACGGTTGATTCGTAATCTGAGGGTAATGCGTACTTCACTTTTTCAAAAGTGATCGTAGCCCCTGTATACGTCCCTGTAGAGGGTAAATTCACGGTTACTTGCGTGGCTGAATCAACCGACTCGATATAACAAGCGTTTGAAATGCCGTTACCCACCACTTGATACGTTGAATCAAGCCCAGCAGTCGATGGGATGCCGGTGATGGTGTAAGTGTCTAGCGTCACGTTCCCCGTTGTTTGGGTATAGACCGTGGTGAATGTGTATTGTTTTGTTAATTGCCGCCAGTCATGCTTTCGCAAAAACTCATAACCGGCAGCGTTCATTAACGCCAAGATTTGAATTACATCTTGGTTGGTATTTGATGCCACAGTAGTTGGCGTTGATACCCCAAGCTCGTTAGTGACTTGGGTTACTAGCTGTAGCATCGTTGATGACATTTAGTCCTCTTTTTTTGGCCTCCCAACCTTCTTTTCTGATAACTGAGCCATCAAAGCCGCCATTTGCTCTTTTACTTCAGCAAGCTCTTGCTTTGTTTTTTCAATTTCAGTTTGACTTGAAGATTGGTTTTTAACTTGTAAATAACGCCTAGCCTGCTCTCGCAAGCCCACCGCACCCATGCCAATTCGCTGCAATTGGTTATCGGTAGCGGTAGCAACTTGCTCAACGGTCTGAAACTTAAAGATTTGCAATTCTGCCATCTGCATATCGTTAAAATTTTCAGGATCGTCTTGTACCCATTGTTTCAGCGGCACACCAATAATTTCTGCATTATTGTTTTGCATCTGAAAGTGCAACCATTGGCGGGGAAAACGTTGCTTATGATCGTCCCGAACGGGCTGGTCAATAATCGTTGTTTTATCGCCTGGTACTATGATTCTAACAAACGGCTTTTCTTTGTACGGCTCTTTATCGTAAACGTAAAACTCGACGTGTAGGTGAGAATCTGCGTTATGAATATCGCTGTCTAAAGCCAATTTATGCCCCTGTTAATGTTACCCATGTGGTTGCGGAAGTCGCTTTTACTAGCATTGTTTTGCCAGTTGCAAGAGTTACGCTTGCAGCAGCATTGTTCATCGTGCTGCTTGTATTATAAGGATAGACAGTAATAGTCTGACCTGAATTGTTAAAAATAATCATTTCAGCGCCGGTTTCAGTTGGTGGCAATTTAACGCCAGTCGAGGCAGCTGAAGTCGTAATTGTGTTGTTTGACAGGCTCAATTGCAAAGCATCTGCCGCAGTTGTACCAGTAGCGACTAGGCCAACAGCGCCATCGCCACAAATGACTTGAGCAGTTAACGGTGAATTGCCTGCGCCCATAATTCTTGATGGAAATGCCATGATAATCCTTTAAGTTTAATTACTCATTGCTTTTGCCATTTCGTGCAAAAGCCCATCGCCACATACTTCAATCGTAACATCATCAAAGCCTGCCACGACATTTTGAAAATCCGTTACTTGCTGTGCCATCCACGGCGCACACTTGTACGTTACATCGTTCACCATAGCGTCAATAATACGTTCGCCATTGTTACTTGTCTGCTCATAAGCGTGATGTTCGCCATTTCGATAGCTTGAATCCATGCCAAACATAAAGATACGTTTAAAGCCTTGCAACTTAGCCAATATCAACGACAAAATACCAACCGTTGTAAACCCTCCCATCAAATGAACTGGTCGAGCCTTTTCATGCTCAAGCAATTCATAAACACCAGGCGTATTGGCGTGTACTAGCACCACTTTATAACCTTCCAACGCATCAAATACTGCATCGTCGCATTGGCTAGTAATGTAAAACGTAGTCGATTGCTGCGGATTTTGAACAAATCTTACGTTCTCTGGTCGAGCATCAAGCATCACCATTACATCAGGTACGATGCCTAGCCCAATCATGTAATCGTAAGAACCGTTCATCGCCCATACTTTTGCGCCGTTTTGGTGGCGTAGCCGCAACTGGTCAATCGTGTCAACCAAACTTGGCCCACCACCAACAAGACAGACGCTGCCTTGGGGTGACTCGTCAAAATCAAACCAAGGCAGCGATCTTTTGACGGATCGCTGCACATTGCCCAACAAAACGTCAGGCTCTGTGTTCCCTACAACATCAAGTACAGCTTCAATCATTTAGGTGATCTGTGACTGGAGATGTGGACGGTTGATGGTAACGGTAATGGTTGAAGTCGTAGAAGTGACGGTTGTCAGGTTGGCTGAACGAGCAGCAACAACTTGCAAGCCGGCAGATGCCAAGACTTTTACACGACCGGCTGTAGCCGACAAGAATAGAGTGACGTTAGGTGCAACGGTCACAGCAGTTTTCTTGATGACTGCATTACCAGCGATTTGATACCAACCATAAAGACCCGCAGTAGTAGCCGCCATAGCGACTGCAACAGGCACGTCTTGAACGGCGGTGTTGACAACCAAAGTTGTTTGGTAAGTTGTAGCGTTGTAACGCACAACCGAGCCAACAACAGTTGATGCCACGCCTAACAGCAAGATGAACTCGCCTTCGCCGTAAGTTGGATCAAATGCACGAACAATAGTACCTAAAACAGCTGGGGGCGTTGGGATAGTTGTGCCGCCTGCTGTAGTAATACCAGAGTCCGTTTGAGCAATTTGCAGGAGTCCTGCACGAGGTTCGTCGAATGTATATGCCATGATGGTTTTCCTTAAGCGATCAGAACGCCGCAGAATTGCGGGCCTGAAGATGTGAGGTTGCCGGCAAATCCGATGAGCTTAACGATAGCGTCTTGGTTAACTGCTTGACGCTCGCCGCCGATTGGCACGAAATTACGATCAGCGTGTGGACGGAACATAATGTACTTAGTGTTCAAGAACCACATATGGTTTGCTGTTGCGGCTGAACCGATACCACCGTCCAAAACCACATCAGATGCCATACCTGCGCCGTAGTATTTCAACGATGCGAAACCAGCGCCAGCTGACGAATTGCCACCGTCTGTGATGCGTTGGATCGACTGCAACGATTGCAAATACAATTTGTAATAGTTGTTGTCGCAAACGATCAAATCAGGCTTGTCAGTTCCACGAATCAACTGAACAGCTAGAGCATCCATGTATGCTTGGATGTTCGATGCCGAAACAGCAGAGCCGCCGTTGGTCACGCCTGAGTAGGCAACAGATTGCCAAAACGTAAAAGTCGCACGGTTAATGCCGCCGTAAGTGCCGGTTGTTGGTGCGTCAGGAATTGCAGCACCGAGGCCGGTGATGTTTTTGCCTGAGTTGCCAGTACCATCAAGGTAAATGTCACCCGAAATACGGTTAGCCAACTGAGCTTCAGCCACATTCATACGACCATCGAGCAAGTCAATAATCGCTTCTTTGCCGCTGTTTTGGATCATTTCCAAGCCGCTGATCGAAACAGCCGATGCGTATTGAGTGATCGAGAACTGAGCAGCCGAAATGGGGCTGTTCTGCGAAACGTTCAACACTTCATAGCCTGAATAGCTGTTGGTGTTGTTGGTTGTTGAGTCGTTATACATGATCTCTTGCAAAATCACGTTACCGCCTGAAAACGTCTTTACGTTGCCACGTTCTTTCAAACGGCGCAGTAAAGCGTTGTTATTTGTTACGTTATCAGCAAGTTCACCTGTGCGGCTTTGAATGTTAGTCGCAATGATGTCGCTGATCGAGCTATTGGCAAATGCCATAGTAATCTCCGATTAGGTTATCAAAAACGCTCATTAAGATTGTCAAATTGCTCTAACAATAATGAACGCCTATCTTGCGCTTTGGTACTCGTTGCCGCCCCTGGTGTGGAACTTTTAACGCTGACCGCTGCCGCCCTGGCTGCTTTCGCTGCCCTGTTCGATTGTTCCCGTTTCGCTGCATCTGCTGCGCCCTGTGAGGCTTGCTGATGTTTCGTAAACAGGTCGTTATCTAGGCGTATTGCTTTTTGATACGCATCATCCAAGTCCTTCGCCACACCGCTGTTAAGCAGTTGGATCATTGTTGGACGTGCTTCCTCAAAATACTCTGCTTTTGTCTGAAATTCACTAATTTCGTTCAAAAGTGCTTGATTCTGTGCTGCTTCCTGCTGTTGCTTCCAATTTAACACCTCGCCACGAACTTGTGCAAGCTCGTTTTGAATGGCGTAAAAATTAGGATCAGTCGGTTGAATCTGCACTTCGCCCATATTGATCCCATACTGTTGGGCTAGTTGGGCAAAATATGCTTGTTTCTGTTGTGGCGATCCGTGGCGCAATACATTATCAGCTTCCATCAAGGCTTTGACCGCCTGCGGTGCTTCAATGCCAAGCCCACGAATGTTTTGCATATAAGGCTCAATGGCCTGCTGCATTTGATCGGCAAATTGGGCTTTTGAAAGCAAAGGTTGAACCCCTGCTTTCATTTCTTCTTCACGTTTCCAAGCGTATTCTTTTAGCTTTGGATCAGCGGTTGTCCAGGCTTCGTGATAATCCTTCTTCCACGATGCTGGCGGTCTTTCCCAAACGGGTGGTTCTGGCGGTGGCTCAAGATCGGGTTCGGGCTGAGTCCTAACTGCCTCGACGGGTGTTTCATTCTGAACCTCGTCAAACTGCTGTGACAGTAATTCTCGACGATCTGGCTGTTCAGTATTGTCCATTCATACCCCTTTAGGTAAATTTACGGCGTAGTTGTGAAAGAATCTGATTTGCTTGCTTGTGTGTCATGTTGCCCAATTGTTGCCGCATAACTTCCCGTCGTGTATCTTTTGGCGATGGCAATTTGGTTTCCATCTTTTCGTTGCCCACTTCAATGCAATTGTGTTGCCTAAGATGGTCACGATGCACCGAACGGCTCGTAATCATTGAACCGTCGATCATAGATTTGTAGGGTTGAATGTCTGGCATCACCATTGGGCCAAGGCTTTCGTAATGCTCTTTTGAGCCTTTTTCGACTAATTCACCATTAACGTATATGTAAGTTTTTTTCATATCAGAGCTAAAACGTCCTCATCATCCATTTCTATGTGTTCGTTATAAATTCTGTTTACTCGATCTAAATCAGCCAACATTGCATCGTAATTAATTACCGCTGGCGCTTGCGCTGTTGCTTCAATCACAAACGGTTCTGCAATTTCCTCCGCAATCCTTGGTTTACCCTCTACTATTTGCTCAAATAACGCTAAAACCTCGTCCCGTCTTGCTTTTGCCTTTGCTGCCTCTGCCCTGCGGTGTTCTTCTTCCTCTTTTTTGCGTTTACCGCCATCGTGCATATCCATCTCGACGATGACAGGCACATAATCCCATGTCGCATCGCCCCACGTTCCGGTGTCCCAGTAACCGTTCATGCAAGCTCAACCCCAGCGGCTCTCCCGTCTGCGCCACGGATAATCTTCTTAGGCGCTGCAATAACAGTCATCACGCCATTGATTTTATCCATTGCCATATTGTGCATATTGCTCATGTTGTCGTGCATCTGAACCATGCGGTTCATGGCTTGCGTCACATTGTCACCCAGTTCTGCGGCAATCTTGGTGCTTGCAGCCTCTTGAGCCTCAAGCAATGGCAAGTCTAAGCCTGGGTTCGCCCCAATCCTAGCCACCATAATCTTGGTTGCAGACTCTAGCTCAGTTTTCCATTTCTCTAACTGTTCAGCAGCTTGCAACTTGGCTTGTTCCATTGCCTGCATATATTGCTGCTTTTGCGCCTCTAATTGCGTTTCGGCTTGCAATTTCATTTGTGCCATCTGAACATCTGCTTGTGCTTTGGCTTGGGCAACTTGAATATCGGCTTGCGCCCTAAGTTGTTCAGATTGCGCCGTGGCCTGCATCTTCATTTGTTCGTTTTGGGCTTGAGCTTGCATCTTCATCTGCTCAAACTGTTGTTCGGCTTGCATCTTAACCACTTCAGGATTAAGTGGTGGTGGCTGCGTTGCCATTTGCTGTTGTTTCATCTGCAACTGTTGCATCGCTTGGTCAATTGTGCCTTCAATTGGCGCTGCCTTCTTGTATGCGCCAACGCCAAACTTAACCAATTCAATAAGCATTGGCACTAACTCTGGCGCTTGTTGACCCATTGGCAACGCTTGCGTCAAGAACCCACCCATTGCTTGCAAAAACTCGACTCGCTCACGTTTGTTTTGATTCTCGTCAATTTGCACCAGGCTGTCCGAGTCCACTTGGATGCGGAACGATCGTAATGGCTTGCTTTGAATTAACTGCAAGGCTTGTGGAATCAGCGTCTGATCTGCCGGCTGCATACCTTGTGCGGCAGCGTACATAAGGATCGTTGTGGGCTGAAACTTAGTGCAAATAACTTGGGCTTTTAACTGGAATAGCTCACTCGCAAACAGGGCAACATCTTCTTGCATCGAGCGCAAGCGCAGTCCTGCATACTGACCCTTAATCTGTTGTGCCGTGGCTGTTTCGCTGGCAGCTGTTTGTCCCCGAACAATGTCACTAATACCTGTAATTTCATAGATTTGGTTTTTAATTTCATCTCTTGCCCGATAGCATTGCAATAGAGCATTTGACAGGGTATCCAACGGCAGCAAGTCAATAGACCCTTTTAAGCCGCCTTTCTCAGAGAACGCCATCCACTTATCAACAGGAATAAGTGTGTTGTTATCGCCCTCAGTCAAAAGACGCTGCAAGGTGGGTTGTGATGCGTCATAGACCCCACGCACACGCAACGCTTTAACTAACCCGTCGATACGATCAGTCAGAATGTCTAACTCTGTTGCTTGGTCTTGATAAAGCACAAAATCAGGCACAGGCACAAGCGTGTCGCTCGTCATTGTGGCGTATAACGGTTTAGCGCATGGAAAGAAGTTCTCAAGCTCTAGCGGATCGTCACGTTCGTCCAATATGTCTGGGCAACTCTTGCTGATCCAATACACCTTGCCGCTTTCTTTGTCCCAAATTTCGCAAATTTTAGCTCTTGTGAAATCTTTGGATTGGGTCGAATACTGTTTATTCGTTTCAGGCCCTGCATCCAATGGAATCTTTCTAGCCATTTCCTCGCCAAATCGTTCGGCAAGGCTTTCTTTGGTCATGTAAACCCAGCGCCAAACGCTTGTGACTTCTTCCCATGTTCTTGCAACCGAATGACCAAAGTCCTTCCAATGCACATAGTCGGTAGGCGCACATTCGTACTCAATTTCTTCTTGTGGTTCGACTTCCTCACCCAAAGCGCCATCAATGCCAGGCATTGCTGTCTTAACTTGTTGACCTTCGCTGTCAACTTCGTCCACATCTTCAGTTACTTGCAGCCCATCTTCAGGAATGTCTTGCGCCCGAACGTGCGGCTCGTACCGAACCCATGCCACGCCTCGACCACCCAAAAACCTATCCTCAACTGCGTGTTTCATTGTCGATCTGAAATCGGTGTAATGCTCAATTTCAAAATCCAAGGCACGTTCAATAAGTTGTGCGGCAACACGGGCAACTGGATCGTTATCCCCAAAGCGCCTAGCAACGTCTGCTTTCGGCAATCGAGCGTACACGGCAGGGATCAACGTCTGTACGTTAGACCACAGAATATTGAATTTAGCGGTTTCGTTTGTGTTCTGATTGCGGTTGTCATCACGGTAACGCTTAACAATCTTAGTGGTGCGACCTTCCCACTTTTTAAATTCATTATCGTATTGGCTGATCGTATTCAGCCACTTTTGAACACCAGTCAATGCTTCCATCTTAGTATCTCGCAAAAATTACGTCACGGTTAACCCGCCCGACAATCTCATAATCCCAACTTTGGAGTAATCCGATTGTGTCCTCGTCGGTGTATCCATAACGACTGCCCAAGCCTTTAAGCTCTAGCGTGATAACTGGATACGTTCTCTTAATTGTTTGTTCAGCGCCCAATATAGCTAAATGCTCGTAGCCTTCAATGTCTAATTGAATAAAGTCGCAATCATCTACTTCTAAAGAATCAATTGGCATGACCTTAATATTGTTGCCGGCCTTTAACTGGTGCGCCCCAATGTTCTCAGGGTATGGATGCTCGACTGACGCTGTGCCGTGTTTGTCACCAAATGCAGCCCAATGATGCTCAATGTTGTCGTGGTTAAAAACATTCAGTAACAAATATTGATAATTGACCGTATCAGGCTCGACTGTAATCACACGTTCAAATTGCCCCGCCATCGTAGCGGGATAAACACCGATATTGCCACCGGCCTGAATGACTGTGCGAAATTGGTTCAAGTGGGTATAGCTCACATTCAAGTCTGGCAGCTCAACCAAGAGTGCGTTAATGCAACACTCGTCTATGTCGGGAACTTGCCAGCCTTCAACCAATTTCATACGGTATCCTTGTTTGTTCCCACGGTCTAGGTTTGCCGTGGAATATCACAACCTTGGCATCCTCTAACCCTTTGGGCAGCACATCAGCCTTAAAGCTCACAATCCCATCTGCAATGTCCTGCCAGTACGTCACTTTGTCCCGCATATGGTGTTCGATATAGCTCTGATCGCCACCAGCAGCATACATTTGCAATGCGGCAAACTTGTCATACAAATCAACATACTTTGACCAATACATCATGCTGCTCTGCATGGCTTTTGGGTTGTACTGACCACGGTAAACGTCACGCATAATCACAAAATCGTGCTGCTTTGCCGCCTCAATCATTGCCGTACAATCACCAGTCAACACGGTATCTAAGTCAAAGTACAGCGCACTTGGTAGCCGAAACAACTCCATCTTTGCCCACCAACCAACCCAATCATGCAGCAAAGGGATGGTTTCGCACTCTAATTCCATATCTGTCAGGCACACAAACTTGTGCGGTGGCAAATATTTAGCGCACATTTTTTCAAGCGCATAAACGTGTTCAGGCTTGAAATCACCGCCTGAACGCAATACTGATGCAACGATCATTATGTGAAAATACCTACCGCCATAACTTCAGAGCCTGCGCCAGTTGTTACTTTCCAAGCGCCATTTGCAGAAATAGCATTGATCTCAATACTATAAACACCAACGCCACCAGCAACAGCGTTTGGCAGAATGGTATGTGTCAAAACGCCTGCACCACTTCCGTCTACGATCTGAACGGCTGAAGTCAACGCCGTGTTTACTGTAATGATTAAACGATGCAGATAATCACCAACTGCGCCAGTTGTACCTAAAACCTGTGCGGTTTGGCTTGCTGAAACGTGTTCATAAAAATAACGATAGGGATTTGCTACGCCACTCATAATCTGCTACTCCTAGTTGGTTTGTGGGTTGCCCACATATCATTCAATGTAACTGTGTTTTCAGGCCCAACCATCAGCGGTTTTTCAACGTCTGGTGGCTTAACCTTTGGCTCTAACCTCCAAGCAATTGCCAACATCCTAAATGCATCTGCTGGGTGGCTTGTCCAATCATGCCTGGGCGTTTGCCTAAATGCCTTCTTGTCCTCGTCGTATTCTCGCTGATATTGCCTTAAAGCCTCTAACCCATCGTGCGTTCGTTCAGCATCAAACCAACACATTGGCAGCATTTGCCTGACCGCCTGAATCCCATCTTGCACCGACAAGTCAGGCACGATAGCCATGTTGTTGATGCCTAGATACTCACTTAATTGCTCAATAACTGACTTACCCGCTGCTGCTAGTGTTTTAGCCCTTGCGTCATGCGGCAAGTAATGTTTTGCGTATTTATACGGCTTTTCTACGACTATTTTAGCTATTTCTGCAATGTTTGCACCACTTATTGCAAAATAATCAATGATGTGGATTTCGTTACGCACGACTTGATACCACCAAATAGCCGTGTCATCTCGATAGCCTAAGTCCCAAGCCGTGTATGTGGGTAGGTGCGGATCGTAGTCAACACGCCTAACTTGACCGGCATCTGTGATCTTGCGTATGTCCTCGCCATAAAAAGCACCAAGAATTGCCGCCTCAAACGAACACTCGTACTCTTGTAGAAATTGGTCATCGCTGATCTGTGCGGCAGCTGCTCGTAGCTCTGTGTCAGGCAACAGCCCAGATTCACTAGCCTTTAAAACAAGGTGAAACCACTCGTCAGGCGTTTTCTTAGCTGTTTCAAATATCTGCCAAAATTGGTTCTTACCCTTTGGCGTACCGGCAAACACAGCCCAACCCTGCTTGTCTGACAAAGTAGGACGAATGACGTTACCCCAAACGCTAGGTCTAAAGTCACCATATTCGTCCATAAACACGCCATCAAAGCCCAATCCCCGCATAGCATCTGCGTTGTCAGCCCCAAACAAGCGTATCTTGCCGCCAGTTATCAACTCAATAGTTAACTCGGCCTCATTGGATGATGCAAGAACTGGTCGAGCAAAGTGTTTGAGATAATCCCAAACTACGCTTTTAGCCTGGCTGCGAAACGGTGCGATGTACGCAAATAGCGGGCTTTCAGTCTTGCACATAAGTGCGGCACGAATAATGTCGTTAATTGCTGCAACAGTCTTGCCTGCTCGACGGTGCGCAACTAGGCAAGCCCAACGTTTGGTGCGGTTGTGAAACGGTTTAAACGCAGCCCGTGGTTTATACGGGATTGTTTCTACTCGTCTTGCCATTTCACAATCAGTTCAATCGGACTGTTATCCACGCCACTATGTTCGGTTCGTGCAAGTTTAGGTGAGGCAAACTCTGCTAATTGAGCAATAAGCGTCAAAGCACCCTTTGGGTCTGGTTTAACTTGATCGCCATCACCGTGGGCAACGGTTTCTAGCCACTTGCCAACGTTATCAGCGTTGTTCTCAAGCAAGGCTGTAACGGTATCTCTAAAAGCTTTTGTAGCCTTGTTGACACTACCTTTCTTTCTGCCGATCCCTGCTGCGGGTGGTTTAGGTCGCACACCAGACTTCACTACTTTGCTGATTTCCATATCTTTTCTCAATGGTCTTAGATTTAAGATTGGTTGAGTTTAGCTTACTTATTGCGTTCGCTAATATTCTTAGCTTTTGCCCTTGCATCTTCTTTGCTTGATGCGCCCCATGCTTTTAAGGCTAAAGCTAACCTAGTAGGTTTTCCGTCTTTTTCCATTGGCCCTGGCATATTTCCCATGCGTGCGAGAAAACTGGCTCTGCGTGGGTTATCACCTGACTTGACTGGTGGCTTGAGGTTCATGCCCTCTGCTTTGGCACTCGCTCGACCTTTGGCATTTAGACCGCCAGCAGGGTTTTGCCCCTCTTTGCGTTGCCAAGCCGCTGTCATTTCTTATTGTCCTTGGCAGTCTTGGCTGATTCTTTAAAGTCTTTAGCCGTGGGTGCGCCTGGATCACCTGGCTTTCTCATCTTTTCGCCGCTGCCTGCTTTGATGCGTTCTTGTTTGGCAAGAATTGCCGCATATAGTCCATGTTTGCTCATTTGAACGCCTTTAGTTTATAAAGGGTTGAATCAATCAAAGCCGCAATTTCGTCGATTTGGTTTTGTAGATTTGTGTCTTTAGGCAATTCATCACGAATGTCCTTTACAAATGCTTTGACGCTTGTGATGTATTTAACTGGGTCTGTCGCTAGATGAAAATCTTTTGGATAGCTTTTGATTTGCTCGTAAGCCCCTTGATAACTTTCTGCCCAAGTATCAACTAGGTCAATAATGCCTTCGTAGTATTTTTGCAACGCTTTATGTTTGGCATAAGAGTCTGTTTGCAAGTGCATGAAATGTGCGTTTGTCCCGCTATGGAACAAGGTTGAGACAAATACGGCAGGATAGTCCATAGTGACCTCATAGGGTAGCTATCACAATTGTACAACCGCCGCCTGATTTAATCGACCCCCTTGCAATCTCTATTTTGTCAAACTGTCCGTCATCGTCAAACACGCCTGCATCCTGCAAAGCGTCAAATAAGCCTTTTAGCCTGTTGTCTAGGTCAATGCTGCGCCTATCCCTTGGAAAGATAGTAATGATCGCCATAAGCCTGTTTGAGCCAAAACTAGGCACTTCGTTGACCGTAACGTACTCTTGCACCGCTTGTTTGTAATCTCGCCCACCCTGACTAAGTATTGTCCTGCCTCTAAAATTGCGCCAGTAAGTGTTTACACTTGGCGGTATCGGTAGTTGCAGGGTAGCAATCATATAAGTGAGTGTTGCAATTGTTCCGGCACAAAGAAATTCCATCGGGCCGGTGCATTGTGCGACTCAATTCTAGCTCTCATCACTTGCGCCCTGACTTCTTTGCTTGGTGGCATATAGTTACCCTTCCAAGATTGGTCTATTCCGATATTCCTGCCAATGTTTGTGCTGTCAGCTGACGCAAATGGTAGCTTTGTAAATACTTCAGGGTTTAACATCCGCAGGCCGTGCAACTTTACTAATGGCTGACCGTCATCATTGCAGATCACCCGCATAGCCTGGGCGATACGTTGCCACCATTGTTGTGTGCCGATTGTTGCGTAATTGCCGCTACTGCCTAAACAAACCCTTGGATAATCATTTGCTAACCGTTGTAACCGATCAAATGATTCATGCATATGCCAAACTGGTGCGCCAAACCATTTAGGCAATGACCATTCGGCTAATAATGCATCGTTATCGGCCTCATTCCCGTCAATTACGTCAGGAATCACCGCAAAGTCACAGGACGGGACGAGTTTAGCTTTTGCTGCCCATTCGTAGTAACCCGACCAATCTAATATCGGTTTGCCTTTTTTCCATGCGCTAAATGCCCCATTGTCTACGGCAAAACTTTGACAAACCTCAATAGCAATCGGCAATTGTTCAGGATGGGCGTAACTTATAAAGGCATGGCCTGTTGTAATTGCTAACGCTGCCGCAGTACCAGGTGTAATTGGCAAGCCATGATAATGAATCATTCAAATTCACCGTTGTAAACCGCACCCAGACCGATTGATGGTCGCTCAACTCTGATTTCAAATAATCTTAAATGCTTAAGTAAAATCCAAATTTCCCTTGCTATATTTTCACTTGTTGGTAAATCAAACAAATTATCTAAATTTTTATGATCAAAAATTGATTTAACAAATAAACATTCTTTTTCAAGTTCAGACTCTCGAATGACATACCCATCTACAGCATTGCCTTGTACCCAAACTTCAACATGATAAGAATGACCGTGTATTTCTGGGTAATCCGGTAAAGAGTGAGCCGCTTCAAACGTAAATCGTTTAAAAAGTTTCATAATAACGCTTCTGTTTGGGCTAATAAATCTTCTTCTGTAATCCCATATTTTTGAGCAAACGCCTTTTTGCCCAGTCCGTGTACCCCATCATTGCCGGTATGATGATTTGGGCATAACGGTATAACCGGCGCATTTTCACGTTTCATTCCTAATCGTCTAATGTGATGAATATGGGCTGGTGTTTCCCCATATCCCAAGTGTCGGCACAACGAGCATCCAAGTTCTGCAAGTTTTTCGTAATGCTTACGTTGTGCTTTTGTCACTTAGTTAATTTCTCGATTTGACGGTTACTGGCCTGCTCTGTACGCCAAGCATCGAATCGTAGTTGTGCGCTCGTTAACCGCCACTTTAACAACTCGGCTTTCTCAGTTGCTGCGCCGATTGCAACACACAGGTTTTGATAATCAGGATGAGCATATGCCTCGCGCTCTTGGGCAGTTACAGCAGATTCTCCTGATTTCTTCATTAGAATAGCCTTTAGGCTTGACTTAAACGCCTCCAGTTGCGCCAGTTCGCCCTTGGCCTTAGCGTAATGAGGTGCGTTGTCCCAAATGTACTCGATTGCAGGATGGGGTGAGTAGTCGGTCATATCAAATCCATCTGTTTTGGCATAACCTTCCATTCCCGTTCTGCTCGACCAGATTTGCTTTGTACGTTGCGACCAGTTAGCAGAATTTCATGATTGCGTTCTAACTCACTAAGCCGCCTAGCAACCTGATTGCCATCGAGTCCTGTAATCTGCGCTATGCCGTCTTTCCCCATTGCCCCATACTTGCATAAGGCTTGAATGATTATCGTGGCGTGTTGAGCCGCTAAAGACTTTGCAGAGTCAGCAGCAGCCCAACTTGTTATGGGATCGGTGTTTCTAGCGACTTGGTTCATTCATCGCCCCTTGCTTTGTCAATGATTCGTTGAAATGCGTCGCTATGACTCATTCCTAATGCTTTACTAATTAAAGCAAGTGATTGATAAATCATAGATTGATATTTAAGCGGGGCTTTATATTTTAAAATTTCAAATGTTGCTTTTGCATCTTCTAAAGCCGCAATGTCTGCACTGTTTACTGCCCACAGCAATTCAATATCTAACTCAAGAGGATAAGCATTTTCACTAAATGTTTTTACCGTAATTGAAAATGTACCAAATTGATTTGGAGTAGGTTGTTCCATTTCTTTAGCATATAAATTGTCACGCTCGTCTTGGCGTACAAGTTCGGCAAATTGTTCAAGTTCGTACTCATCGCAGTGATAATCCCAAGACAAATTAAAACCTGCTTGTGCGGCAAATTCTTTTAATTTCTCGTTCATTGCATCACCAGGCTTAAAAGTGGAAAGAAACCAAACACCAACGCCAAAGCCAGCAATCCCATCACCCATGCAACTGGTGGTATACGGTCATCAGGTCGTTTGTAATCACGCATCTGTCGAGTCGTGCGACCCGTCCAGTTAGGTTTGCTCATGTCTGTGCCGTAAGGCCAGTTACGCTTATTCATAATCTTCCTCGTTAGCTGTCACGGTTTCAATATGGTTAACGTCAATGAAGTGTGTGTACATTGGCACAGCGCAGCACAATACGTCATCAGCATCAATTTTGATGTACGGTTCGCCATTACTGTCTGTTTTTACGCCATCTGCAAATTGATCCATAAGCTCTGCAATCTTTTTGTCGGTCAGCTCACGGCTAAGTTCACGCATCAATTGGCGCTTGCCTTCGTCTGTCATTTGGATGTATGAGTATTTCATTTATGTACCTTTTGTCGTAGTAATGGGGCTTGCGCCCCAAGAATTTATTTGTGTGAATTTGCGGGAGTGGTAATAGTCATGCGGGGATCAAAAGAATCTGATTTTTGAAAAGCAAGCACATCGTCATGCGTTTCAAACCAAACATAGGTGCAAGCAACGTGAACGCAATAAAATCTGTCTGCTAAATAACCATCAAAATAATCTGTGTTGTATTTCATTTTATGCACCTTTTATCGTAGTTGATCGCCTGTTGCGATAACTAATATTAAGCTATCTAAACAGTAATTGCATAAGTGTTAACCCTAGTTTTGCAATTATTTTTAATTTATTTGGATTTTTACAACAAAACGCCCCAATTACGGGGCGGTCGATGGAACAAGGAGTGAACAACACCGACAATTTATTATAGGTTGTTTTTACGTTTGTAAAACGCTAGTAAATACTGAAAACAATCCCATGCAGAGGCTAAATCATCCTCTGAATGTTCGATCAGTTTCACATCGCCTTCAGCAGTAAAGAACACGTTAGCGCATCTGGCTGTGGGCTTGCCAAGGCCAACACGGTAAGCAGACAATTGCATGATTTGTTCGTGGTACGGCACAACCTTGTCGAGCTTATCCTTGCTCTTAAAGTCGATCACGATGTTTTCAGCAATCAAATCAACTTTGCCACCAAACCCTTCATATGCAAACGAACGTTCTGCCTCCCAAGTTTGGTCATGCCCAAAGTGGATTCTGATCGACGCATCAACCTGGTTAACATAAACAGGGTAATCGTCTTGTTCGCCACGGTAAAAACGCTCAAGCACCCCGTGCATTTGTGTGCCACGATCCATAGCGTCACGGCCTGTAGACTTACTGTCTGACATTACTCGCTCTAACCAGTTTTCTTCGGTTTCGCCGGCAATGCGTGGCAACGTCAGCGCAGCCAGTAATACTTGTTGTTGCAACCAGTTTGATAAGCCAGGTTTGGCAACCAATCCCAAAACCGTAGTTACCGACGGTACTAAATTGAGTTCCCGTGCGTCACGAACCGTTGTGTTGCGTTCTTTGCCGTTCTTGCCAATGATTTTGTACGCTGGTGAACCGTCAGCTGCGTAAAAGTGACCGCCTTCTTTTTCGTTTGTTTTAATTAACATTAAATTCTCCCAAATTGACCACAACGATTTTTAACTTCTTGACAATAAATTGCATACGCTTCTTCAGCTGTTTTGTAATGACCAAAAACGTACTTTATGCCGTTTATAAATATGCTTGCTCGGTACAATTGCCTTTGTGCAACAAAAGAAACGCCTTTAAATCCACTTTTGTTTCTTCGGTGCATATTTCGATTTAAGTTATTTTGCGAATGAGTCGCTTCTCTTAAATTTTCAATTCGATTGTCATCAGGTATGCAATTGATATGATCCAAAATTTTTGGCTCGTATCCGTAATGCATAACCCAAATAAGACGATGCACTCTGTAAGGTTTTCTTTTAATTAAAGTTTTAAGATAACCATCTTTGTCTTTTGTACCTACAACAGACCCCGCTTTAACGCTATTTTTGTGCGTTATTTTGTGCAGCAATTTGCCATCTTTGTAATCAAATAATTGAAGTAAAACGTCTTGAGCAATCATGATCGCACCCCGTTACGGTGGAAATCGTTACTGAGAAACAAAGGCAGAATGGTAACGAATCATCTTTTCCCCCGCTAAGGGTAGCCTTTGTTATATTTTACGCTACTTGACTTGCACCTGTTTAGCTAGTTGTTTAAGCATCTCGATTGCATCTTGTAAGTCTTGCATGGCCCTAGCGTCTAAGACCATGCCTTCGTACCATTGCTGGATACGCCAAGAAATAAGTATTGCCTCCTCCGTCTGCGTCATCAGAACGGCACATCGTCGATCATTTCATCAAGAGGCACAACAATTCCCTCTTTGATTGACCTGTAAGCGTCAGATTTTGGTTTGGCAGGCGCAGCAACTGGCGGTGCATCTTCAGCAGGCCGACCACCAAGCATCTGCATTTGGTCAGCAACCACCTCAGTTGTGTATTGATCCACGCCATCTTTGTTTTGCCACTTGCGAGTAGTCATACGACCCGCTACAAAGACCTGTGAGCCTTTCTTTAAGTAGTCGGCACATATTCCTGCCAACTTGCCAAACGCTGTGATCCTGACCCATTCTGTCGTTTCTTTCGTTGCGGTCTTGTAGCCGACAGCAATAGAGAAATTACAGATTGCGTTGGAATCAGCGGTGTAACGTACTTCAGGGTCTTTGCCCAAGCGCCCAATGAACTCGCAGCGGTTAAGATCGTTTGCCATTATTGTTGTTCCCAGTTTGCTTTAATTCCGTCATACATCGCTTTCAAGACGGGCTGTTGTTCTTTCAGGCATTGTGTCCAAGCCAGTCTAAATATGTCCTTCAGGCTTTCATAGCTGACCGCTGCCGCCATTTGGTCAACAGTTGCATC
>Ga0209596_1000716_pt1 | contig 30573 bp, 25 predicted proteins | sample M_130807_MF_Meta_FD_187314 | JGI IMG/M metagenome (GOLD analysis project Ga0209596, IMG submission 187314) | Freshwater microbial communities from Lake Montjoie, Canada to study carbon cycling - M_130807_MF_MetaG (SPAdes) (version 2) | ecosystem: Environmental > Aquatic > Freshwater > Lake... | reverse complement strand
AGATAGTTTGTAATTGCGGCGGTTAAAGTTGTTTTACCGTGATCTACGTGACCGATGGTTCCGATGTTAACATGCGGTTTAGTGCGTTTAAAGGTTTGTTTAGACATAAATTAATTATTTAAAAATTTATTGATTGATCAAGAATTCTATCTTACCAAATATTAACGATAAAAATTCGCTATTTCATTAAAATAAATGAAAGCTTATTTAAAATAAGCCACGAATTAAAAATTTTAAAGAACTATAACCAACTTCTTCAAAAACTTTAGAAAAATTATATTTGTTGTCAACGGCAACTATAAAATAATTTTTCTAAAAATTTTGTATTATTATTTTGCAAATTTTATAAACAAAAAAATAACAAGCAAGACTAAAATAATTTTTAGTTTTATTAACCAAAAATATTGCCCTAAAATTTAGAAGTCATATATGATGCGAATTCAAAAATATTATGCAAGTATTTTTTTACAACATATTTAGATATTTTAATTTTATACAACTTTAATTAAATTAAACATTTATTTCAATGCTGTATTTACTAACTGCATTCTTACTACCGATATTTTATTTAAGTTAAAAAATAATTTAAAATGAATTCGTATCTTTATCCCTCAAACGCCTCATTTCGCTTAATTATTTGCTACTAATTTTTTGAAGATTTCATGTTAAAATGACTATGTTTATTTTTTAGGTTTTAAAAAATAAATTTACAATTTTTTTTTGGTATGATTATATAGCTACTGACACCTCTTGCAACCATCAACATTACTTTTAGTATCCCCCTTTCGTCAGTCGTTATCAACCTATTTATCACTAGCATTAGAACCAACAACATCTTTTTTGTTACCACCACCCCCATCATCTTTTTCGCCCTTGTCCTTTGAAGCTTCTTCTTTAGCATTATTAAGCTGGGCTAGCCCAGCTCCCTTAACAAGTCTGGCACCTCTTTTTTGAATTCCGCGCATTGTTGAAGTAAATTTTTTCATAACATCAATAAATCCGGCACCCTTAACATCAATAACTTCGCCGGTTAATCTCCCAGCTATACCAGGTATTTCATCCATAAATTGCGCTAAAATATATAAGAATAATGCACTTTTTAGTACTAATAAAATTCGTATTTGTGCCTTATCTGGTTGAAGTAACTTTGCAATAGAAGGGAGGGTTATGCCAAATAATGCAAAACCACTATTTTCGCTAAAATCATTAAAATTCAATATACAAGCAACACTTAAATCAAAAGGATCAGCGGTAACCTTATTTCCACAGTTCCCCAATAAATTTTTAGCACTCCTATTTCCATCCTTATCTATACAATATTCACTACAATCAATCCTTCCGTCTTTAAAGCTATTAGCTCCTCCATACATAATATCCTCAGAAAGACTTATAAAGATTGCCAAATACGCAAATAATACAATTGGGGAAAGAGTGAAGGACGTTAATTGCATAAACCATGCATCGAAAATGCTTTTAGTTTTTTCAAATAAAACTAATGGTATGATTAATGGTGAAATAAAAATGTAAATAATTATTGCAATAGCGCTACTAATAAAAATATGCATAGCCCTTATTGTCGCCAATATAAGGCAAACCGCCATAATAAAAACCGATAATGCTATTATAAGACCAATTCCTCCAGTAAAAAAAGCTGCTATTATTAGGAGGACCATTGTAGATGTAGTAAATCCCGGTCCATAATTTAAATATTGCATTATTTTGCAATCCAAAGTATCCCAAACCATCAAATATTCGCTACCCGCTGGATATTTTATTTTACTTACCTTTTCTATGTTATCTTTATCAATTTGAGATCCAAAATTGCATAAATCAGGGTTATCGGTGTCGATAGTTGACTTTATCCTAAAAAATATTCGAGAAATTTCGTTTGAACCATTATAAATTCCATCAAAAAATATATCTTTCCAAGCTGTTCCATTTACAAAATAAACAACAAAAGCAATTTTAATTATATAGACCAAGATTTCTTTTTTATTTGATAAATCAAGTTTTCCCACCAATATTTTAAAGCCAAGAAATGTTATTGATATAACCAAGACAGTTGTTATAATCATTTTTAATCTTTTTTGCAAAAACTCAAAAAGAGAATTTTTCTTTACTTTATTACCTTTTTTCCAAATAAAATCTCCATTTGTTATATATGAATCCGCATCGTAGGAATCTTTACATTCATTTGCAGAATTACCAAAGGATCGGTTCAAACACCTACTATGTCCTGCGGTATTTGTAAAAATATTTTTCATGGTTTCTTTAAAACATTGAACAATGGGTGCAGAAAAGTTTGTTTGCTCACCAAATAAAAAACCTCCATTATAGGGAAGTCCAGTTTTGGCATCGTCTACTTTTTTAACTCCAAATTGTGAATCTCCAACAAAATCAATGCACGCTTTGGAATAATATGCATTCAGAGCATTAAACTCTGCAACATATGGTCTACTATTTGTAGTTGTGCAATGTTGAAAATATTGACAATAATTTTTTAATTTCCCAAGTTTGCCGTTAAATGAACAATCAGGTTTCCTAGATTCGGCCTCATCACAAGGTTGAGTTATAGTTGTAGTTGTAGGCTTACTGTCATTGATCATCTTATCAGTAATAGCTTTACCATTTTTATCAACATCTAAAAAATAATTTGGATATGGAGATCCGCCTCCAACAGCAAAGTTGAAGGGACAAAGACTATAACTTTTTGCACAAATTAATCTTTTATTATCTCTTCTGTAAGTTTCAAAACTTACTGCAATGTTATTTTTAAATGTACATTTACTGTCACCCTTACAAAACATATGTTCAGCAGAAAAGCCTCCCAGTGGCCCCTTCTCAAGACAAATATAATTTTGACTTCTTTCTAGACAACACTTGTAAGCTATGCTATATAAACCATCTTTATCATTATGATAATTAGGATTATATTTTTCACACATATAATTTGAATCAAGACCTCTAAGATAATATCTTTGTGGCTTAGAATCCCTAGATGGATCTTTGCATGTTTCTCCTTCTGCAGGCGCGTCTTCAAATTCCTTTCCACCATAAAACCATTCGCGATATTTTTTTCCATCCTCATTATAAGCATTTTCAGCATCTTTAATATTTTCATAACTATTTATTTTTAAATAATCCGCTACTTCTTTGCTGTAAGAATTATTCGCATTGCTAACCATTTTATAATTATTTTTGACATCTGAACCATTTTCTGTAATATCTGGACCTCTCCAACGCGACCCACAGACCCTAACTACATTATACTGATCCTGAGCTACCTTGTGAGTCATAAGCGGTACCTCAAGCGCAGCACCTATTCTAAGCATATTTGCCGTAAATACTCCTGGGCATGGATGTCTTGCGCTGTCTTTGGCGACACTTCTGGCTTTTTTAGCAGCCTTTGTTATTTCATATAAATCTTTGGGTAGAGATGGCAACAATCTAGGAAACGGACTTCCCGATTGGCAAGATCCATTAATTAAAGCAAGAGACACTTTTATTGTTGCATATGCTCCTGCAAATTGTCCTAAGCAAAATGGATTCGATAAATCGTAATCCATTTCTTTGCCCACTTTCGTATCCAGACCCGAGCCAGATAACATGTATTCAAAATCATCAACGTCACCATTCTCTTTACATTCCCTTATTCTCTCTACCCCAGTGTCTTTTGCACCGTATAGCTCTTTGTGAGAAAACGATAGGGTAACAAAAATTGCAACTAGAATAATTTTCGAAATGTATTTAGCGGAATTTTTTATCACTATTAAGAATCGGTATTGTTTAGTTTTTCATTAAAAATAGGAAGCCAATCTTTTGGATCCTCGCCAACCTCGCTCATTATTTCATCAAGAAGCGCAACGGTTTCAATCCTACCGGAAAGAACATTGATAAACTCTTCCATTCCACTTAAATCTATTTTAGCAACAACGCCATCATTATCTTGCTTTACCAAGAAAAATCTTGAGGACGGATCAGTGGTCCTAACCAGATTATACTCTCTTTCTGATAATCTAAAAACCGACCTATAAACTGTTGTCGCCTTGAGGTTTGGTAAAAATATTTGCGTGGAAGTTTGTTGAATTAGCGTATCAGAAATCTCGCTTTTTGTAGCATCTTCAACCGATTGAGTTGCAAAGACAACCATGGCATTTAATTTTCTTAAAACTTTTAACCAATCTTTAATTTTTGGCGCGAAAACCGGATTATCTATCAGTGCCCAAGCCTCATCAAGCACTATCATTGTAGGCTCTCCACTAATAGAATTTTGTATTCTCTGAAATAAATAAAGTAAAACTGGTCCGATAGCTTCTTTATCTTGTAAAATATGCCCCATCTCTATTCCAAAAGTTCTTGAAGCATCAAGATCTATTAAGTCTAATTCATTGTCAAATAATCTTGCATGAGAGCCATTAGAATGCCATTTAGCCAGTCTTCCTGCGATTGTACCAGGACCCATTAATCCCATAAAAGGTGCCAAATTTCTTAATCTTCTTTTTTCTTTAGGAATCTTAAAATTACCCGCAACTGCTTCATTTATTCTGTCAACTTCATGCGCTGGAATAGACTTACTATCCGTTGACACTAGAGCCTTTAAAAACTCAACTAAAAAACTTCTATTTTCAAGGGTGTCCGCAAGTTGAAATGGATTAAATCCAGAAACTTTTGAAGCGCTAGGAATTATATAAATTCCACCAATCGATCTAACAAATATTTCTGCGCCACGATCCTTGTCAAAGAAAAATAATTTTGGTCGAAATTTTTGTGCTTGTGCACATAAAAAATTTAATAATACAGTTTTACCCGCACCAGTTGGACCAACTATCATGGTATGCCCAACATCCCTTATATGAAAATTGAAAAAATATGGCGTTCCGGAAGAAGTATTTAAAACCGTAAGCGCGTTGCCCCAATGGTTACCATCTCTCTTTCCGGTTGGATAATTATGAAAAGATGCAAAAGATGCAATGTTCAAAGAATTAACCGTCGATCTTCTCGCCATATAATCGTTATTACCGGGAAGCTGTGCCCAATAAGCTGGCTCAAGGTTTATTTTCTCTCTCACGCCATTAATTCCACAATTAGATAACTGCACTGTCGCAAGAGATAATGCAGTTTCAGTTTTTTTCAAAGTGTCATGAATACAAAGAATTGTTAAATGATGCAATCCAAATGCAAATTCACCACTCATTGCCGAGTCAAGAGCCTCATCAATAGCACCAATTTGTGAAGTCGCAACATCTTCTGATTGCGTTAATCTTCTTTGTTGTAATTGCATTGAGCTAATTGCAATCGCCCTGTCTACAAAGGAAAATGATTGACTTACAATTAATTCAAAGGGCATTTGCATAAATCCATCAAGTATTCCCGAATGAGTTGATGGCCTATATTCTTTGATCGAAACAACTCCGGCATATTTAACTCCATTAAGAGAATGAACCTCGATCGTTTTATTGCCAAAATAAAGTCTATTTAATGGAAGATAATGCGCTATGTCACCCAAAGGCAACAATAATGGTTGAGAATTTCCGCAATTTACCAGGCGCGCCAAAAATTCCAAAGGTTCTGAAAAAAATCCATTTTCTGATTCTCTAATTTCGAGCAATTCTGCACCATAAGTTGAAAAACCATTTAATATTCTTTCAGTCGCCTCTTCAAGCTCTTCATAGGCATCATTCATAAAATTTTCCCAAGAAGATTTGTCGGCTTGGTGCTGAATTTTTGTAATCATATTCTGAATTCCAGAAATACCACCCTTATTTAAACCCCTAATAAGTGTAAAATAATGTTCATTAACATAACATTCAGAATCGGAATGTCTTTGTTTCCAAGCTTCATTTAAATCATTACTGAATCCTTCGGGCATTGAACCTTCTGGGAAACCTTTTTCTTTGCGTCTTATTGTATGAAAATAAAGTAAAAAATTTCCCGAAGACATACTCTTCAAAAGATTATTACGAGTTCTTTTTTTTATATCGATATCAATATCATCAGCAGTTTCAAATGAAAATCCTTTAACCTTAATTATTCTGATTAATTTTTCATCGTGGGTCATTATGGTGCTAGAGTTCCAGTGGCATTTATACGGAATAAAATGCGCCATGGAAACTTCTCTTTTAGTCAATTTGTGTTTTGCGGTTTTAACCGTTGTGAAACGCATTGTTCTTATTTTTTTCTATATTTTATCTTTACCATTTTTATTTAAAATAATTAACAATGCAATCGCTGGAATTGCTAATAATCCTGAAAAAATGAAAAAATTTACCCAACCAAAATAACTTACATAGAATCCAGATGTTGATGATAAAGCACTTCTAGAAATTGAAGATATCGATGAGAATAAAGCATATTGCGTTGAAGTAAATTTTAAATTACAAATACTACTTAAATAGCCCACAAAAATTGCATCGCCGATTCCACCACAAAAATTTTCAATAAAAACAACTAAATAAAGTGAGTTTATATTCTTTTCGCTAATCGCCAAATAAACAAAAGAAAAGTTCGAAAGCGCTTGTAAAATTGTTGCCAACCAAAGCGATTTATGAATTCCAATTTTTTTTGAAAGAATACCGCCACAATAAACTCCAATAAGGGTCGCGAACAATCCAAAAGTTTTTAATACCGTGGCAAGTTCCATTTTTGTATATCCCGATTCTAATAAAAATGGCAATGTTAAATTCCCAATAAAAGCATCAGCAAGTTTGAATAAAACTATAAAAAATAATATTGAAACCCAATTTTTTCTTTCAGAAAAATTTTTTAAAGGACTGATAATAAACCTTATAAACCACATTCTAAAATGATATTTGCGCGGATGCCAATTTACTCGACTTTCTTTAGCCCAAAAAGTTGATAAAACGCACAACAGCATGCATCCCGACATTAAAAAATATACAATATCCCATCTAATTTTGTCGGATAATGCGAGAGCCAATGAGCCAGAAATTAGCATACCAATTCTATAGCCATAAATATAAAATCCCGAAGCGAAAGCTTGCTCTTCTTTTTTTACCAACTCAATTCTATATCCATCAATTACAATATCTTGAGTAGCAGAGGCGCAAGCTATTAGGAATGCCAAAATTGCGATCCATCTTAGAGAAGCAATTTCTCCAAAAATTCCTAGTAAAAAAATTAATACTGTCAATAAAATTTGTGTAAAAAATATCCACGAACGGCGGTTTCCAAGCCACTTTGTGAGATATGGTATTGGCATAGAATCAACAATCGGAGCAACGAATATTTTCAAGGAATAAGGCAAACTGACCAAAGATAAGAAGCCAATAACTTTAATATCAAAACCTTTATCGACTAATAAAGCCTTAAGAGTTGACAATATTAAAGTAATTGGAATTCCTGAACTTATTCCAAGAAAAAAAATTACTAAAAAATTCTTTTTATTATTTGAAAACATTGGTAATTTGTGCAAATATTTTGTTAATTAATTATTTTTCTTGTAAAAAAGAATTAAATGCAACATTTTTATAATATTATTTTTTAAACAAAACAAATAAAAAAAATAAAATGCTTAATCATAAGGACTCCTCAACAATTTACGGAACGACAATTTTATCGGTTCGAAAAAATAATCATGTTGCGATAGCTGGCGACGGACAAGTTTCTTTGGGCTCAACGGTGTTAAAATCAAATGCTAAAAAAATTCGTTATTTAGGAGATGGCTCAATCATTGGTGGCTTTGCTGGCGCAACCGCCGACGCTTTTACTTTATTTGAAAGATTAGAAAATAAACTCGAGCAATATCCAAATCAACTAATGCGCTCTTGCGTAGAGCTTGCCAAAGATTGGAGAACTGATAAATATTTGCGTCGACTTGAAGCCATGATGATTGTTGTCGATAAAAATATTTCTTTAGTTTTAACTGGAAATGGCGATGTTCTTGAGCCAGAAGATGGAATAATCGGTATTGGCTCGGGCGGAAATTATGCTTTATCGGCGGCTCGTGCATTAGTCGATTTCGATTTAAGTGCCGAAGAAATTTGCTCGCGATCCATGAAAATTGCCGCCAAATTGTGCGTTTACACCAATGATAATATTATTATCGAAAAATTCTAATTTATATTTTTAGTTAAATGAAAATTTTAAAATCACTTTTTTTAATAATTGCTTTTGCCACATATTCATCAAGGGCTTACGCCACTTTAAACATTACAATTAAAGATGATAATTTATCAAAAACAAAAATTTTATTTATTGGCTTTGAGTCAAATAATTATTCTATAAACAACGAAGCCAAGCAGATTTTACAAAAAATTTTTTATAATTTAAAAACCACCAATCTTGTTGAAGTTGTTCGTCAAGATCAAATTAATCAAAATCAAATTCTTCAACAAAAATTATCAAATTCAACCAACACTTTAGAAGAAAATCCTCAAAATAATGATTCAGAAAGTTTTAATCAAAATATTTCTCAGATTACAAATTCTGTCGATATAAATTTAGTTCCTGATTTTAATAAATATTACAACGCCGGACTTGAAGCTCTTGTTACTGCGCAATTTAATTATGATATAATTGGCAATCTTGAAATTAGAATTAGAATGTGGGACATTCTTGATCGCAGACAAACTTTTGGTAAATTTTATTCTTCAGCGCCCGAAAATTATGGCAAAACTGCCAATTTAATTTCCAACGAAATTTATAAATCAATAACGGGGGAAACCATTGGACACTTTGATTCGCAGATAGTTTATACTTCAGAGACGGGCACTTTCCGCAAAAGAATTAAAAAAATTTCGATGATTGATTTTGACGGTGAAAATTATCGCAATTTAACCGATGGCTCAGAAATGGTTTTAACGCCAATATTTTCAAAGCGTCGCGATGAGATTTATTATTTAAGATATTTCCAAGGGCGTCCACAAATTTTTTCACTAAACACAAAAACTTTGCGAAGCCAGAAGGTTGGAGGATTCAAAGGCACAACATTAGCTCCAAATGTTAATCCAAAAACGCCCGACCGCATTTTATTAACAGCGATTGAAGATGGCAATAGCGATATTCACGAATTAAATATTTCTCAAAATTTTGCTAAAAAATTAACTAAGTCACCCGCAATTGATACAACAGCTTCATACTCTCCCGACGGAAATTCTTTTGTATTTGTATCGGATCGCGAAGGCTCACAACAACTCTACATTATGAATATCGAGACTTTATCCTTAAATAAAATAAGTAGCGGTGAAGGCTCTTATTCTAAACCTATGTGGTCCCCAGATGGCAGATCAATTGCCTTTATCAAACAAAAAGGTGGGAAATTTTTTGTAGGCGCTATGAATATAAATGGTCGCGCCGAAAAATTATTAATCAGCGCTTATTTAGTTGAGGGCGCACGCTGGTCTAAGAGCGGACGCTATTTAATTTATTCGAAAAAAAGCACTCCATATGGTTTAGAATCGATTCCAAGAATATTTATAATTGATATTATAACTGGTCACGAACATCAGATTCAAACTCCTCCAAATGAAGGCGCAACCGACCCAGATTGGTCATAAAATATTTTAATTTTTTAATGATTTATTGCTATTTTTTAAAAAGATTTTTGTTAATTTTCCCAACCCTGTTTGTAATTTTATTATTAAATTTTTTAATTATACAAACCGCTCCGGGAGGTCCAGTTGAAAGGTTTCTATCGCAAATAAATCACAATAAAACTTCTGGAGAAATTTCCGAATCAAAAATAAATAATTTTGATATAAAAAATATTTCTCAAGATTCTTCAAGCTTCAAATATCAAGGATCGCAGGGCGTTGACCCCGAATTAATTAAACAAATTGAAAAAAATTATGGCTTTGATTTACCAATTCCTCAAAGATTTTTTTTAATGCTAAAAAAATTTTTAGTTTTTGATTTTGGCGAAAGTTTTTATCAAGATAAAAAAATTATCGATTTAATAATTGAAAAACTCCCCGTCTCAATATCATTGGGGCTTTGGACGGTTTTATTAACTTACTTAATTTCCATTCCCTTGGGTATTAAAAAAGCTTTAAAAGACGGATCAAAATTCGACATTTATTCAAGTACAATTATAATTTTTTTACACGCAATTCCGGCTTTTTTATTCGCAATTTTATTAATAGTTTTATTTTGTGGCGGTAATTTTTTAAATATTTTTCCATTGCGCGGTCTGGTTTCAGAAAATTTTGCAGAATTAAATTGGTGGCAAAAAATTTTCGATTATTTTTGGCATTTATTTTTGCCAATCGTTTCGATGATAATCGGTGGCTTCGCTTCTCTCACATTTTTCTGCAAAAATTCTTTTATTGAAGAAATTAATAAAAATTATGTTTTATGCGCTCGCGCCAAAGGCTTATCGCAAAATCAAATTTTATATTTTCATATTTTTCGTAACGCTTTGATGATTGTTATTGCTGGCTTGCCATCATTATTAATCGGAATATTTTTTACCAGCTCAATGCTAATTGAAGTAATTTTTTCTCTTGATGGCTTGGGACTTTTGAGCTATGAATCAGCAGTTTCGCGCGATTATCCATTAATTTTCGCATCGGTTTATATCTTTACTTTACTTGGTTTGGTAGCTAATATAATTAGCGATTTAACTTATAGATTGATTGATCCGCGCATTGATTTTGAAAGTAGAAAATAAATTTTATATAAAAAATCTATAAAAAATAGTCGCATTTTTATTTTAAATTTTCATCAACAAAATTATTTTTTTTAAAAGAAAAAATTAAAAATATGTCAATAATCGAATTAGAAATTATCTCAATAGCTGTTTTGATAATATTTGCAGGCTTAATTTCATGCTTTGAAACCGCGATTACCGCTTCCTCTCGAGCTAAAATTCACCGCCTCGAAACCGAGGGTGATAAAAGAGCAAAAAGACTCGAACATCTTTTAAAAAATCGCGAAAAAGTTGTAAGTGTTATGTTGCTCGCAAACAATGCTATCAGCATCGCCGCTTCAGCCTTAACTACTAAATTTTTACTTGATATTTTTGGCGAAATTGGCGTTCTTTATTCAACAGTTTTTTTAACAATTGCGGTCATAATTTTTGGCGAAATCTTGCCCAAAACTATCGCTTTACAATCTCCCGAAAAATGCGCTTTACTTTTTTGCGGAGTGATTGAATTTTTATATAAAGTTTTTGCACCAATCGTCGCAATTATACAAAAAATTATTGATTCTGCGATTGGAATTTTTCAATCAAAAAAAATTACCAAAACCAATGAATCCGAACTTGAAGAAATTCGCGATACCGTTGATTTAAAAGCCAAAGAAGGTGCTATTTTTAAATATGATAAAGATTTACTCGATGGCGTTTTAGATTTATCTGATACCGAAATTAGTGAAATAATGGTGCATCGCAAAGAAATTGAATCAATCGATCGTGATTTAAAAATCGCCGAAATTTTAAAAAAAGCCATCAATATTGGTTATACGCGAATACCGATTTGGCAAGGCAATAAAGAAAATATTATTTCAATTTTAAATGTTCGCAAACTTCTTAAAGCTTTATATTTTTACAAAGGTGATATCGAAAAATTTAATCTCGATTCGGTTTTAACTCCGCCATTTTTTTCGCCGAATTCTAACACTTTGCGCTCGCAATTATTTTCTTTTCGAAAGCAGAAAAGACGCTTGGCTCTAGTGATTGACGAATATGGTTCATTGCAAGGTTTAGTTACTTTGGAAGATATTTTAGAAGAAATTGTTGGCGAAATTAAAGAGCCAGATGAAAATAATGAATTTAATATTATCAAAACTAAATCTGGAATTTATAAAATCGCCGGCAAAACTTTAATTCGCGATTTAAATAAAAAACTCGATCTTGATATCGAAGAACAAGAAGAAGCACACAACATTTCAGCTTACATAATCAACCATTTAGGGCGCATTCCTGAAGAAAAAGAAAGTTTTATTATTGACAAATTATCTTTCGAAATTTTAAGGAAAAAAAGCAATGATTTGCTTTTAATAAAATTAAAAAAAATATTGCGGGAAGTTAAATAGAGTTATTCTAAAAAATTAATTTTTGGAAATTTAAAAACAAAAATTATTACAAATTTGCCATGAAATACAAAAAAATCAAAAAAACTTTGCATCGTTAAATTTATAATGTTATAAAATTTTTTACCTTTAAAAATATTTATTAACATAAATTATTTATCTCGTGAAAAATGAATCAAAAACCCCCCCCTCAAAAAACTTACCGAAGAACAAAAAAATAAAATAAGAGAGAGTACAAATCCCGAATCGGCGATAATTTATGAATATACTAGTCTTGAGTACGAAATATCGCATGCAATAATTGCAAAAATTAGGGGAAATACTGCTTCGTTCGTACCTTCTTCCGACAATATAGATAAATTATCCAAGAATGCTGGTCTTGCCTTTTTTTTAAAATTTGTTCCCGATGGACAAGGCATTAATCCACATGCAGCTGTAGCTGTCATGACTAATTAAGATGGCACAGTAAAATCTTCACTTACTACTGACACAAAAACTCTAAGTGGCTTAAAAAAATATTCAAGTTCACGAAATAACCAACAAAAAACTGAATCAACTATGTCAAAACCAATGATACCAAAAGAAATCGGCAAGGGTGCACTTATTTTTCTCATCGGAACTTCTACCGCTGGGAAAACCACACTCTGCTCGGAAATAATAAATCAAGATAAAGATCTTCCGGCTGACCAGCAAAGAGATTGGCAGGTGTGGGGAGATGATTTAGAGAGAAAATGGTTAGATGAAGAAGGTAATAAAGAACTTAAAGAAGATAAAAAAAATGCAAACACCCCTCGCGGTTGGAATGAAAGAGCATTCGATCGTGCTATTGAAGCTTCAAAAGCTGGTAAATCAATGATTCTCGATACGTTTCTTGACCATGCAGATGGCGATGTCATCTGGGATCATTTTAAAAAATATTCAGAATCAAAAAACTTTACCTGCCCAACGCGCGTCGTTTTTCTTCATGTTCCAGTAGCAGAGTTAACGAATCGAATAACGAATAGAAATCTTCAGGCTGAAGCTGAAGGTGGAGACCGTGATAACATAAGATTGGGAATTAATCCATTCAAAGCATATGCGGAATTATATGGTGCCTATGACGAAACTGGTCTCGCTTTAAATCAAAATTTAAGTCGGAAAGATGTTTGTGATGCAGTTGATAAATTGGGTTGCGATAAAAAAAATGGATTTCAGGAATCGAACAATTTGTTAGAAAAATTAGGTTTTAAAGATGGGGATGAGTCGATCCCTCTTGGTACCAAAGAATGGAAACCGGATGTTGTTTATGATCATTCCAAGATATCTACTACTGATATTGCTACAGAAATTAGAGCATTGGCAGTGAAAGCAATACAAGAACAATCAGAACATGGGACACAAAGTCCTAGCGCGGCAGAGGGTAAAAAAATTGCTGAAGAAGTAAATAAAACTTTGGAAAGAGAAAAAAGCAAAAAATCTTCCGAGGAAGTAGTTTCTTCGGGGGGGTCGCCAACTACTTCCCCTCGCTCGACCCAACCAGCATTAAGTTTTTCGCCCGCCCCTCAAGGAAGAGACCCTTCGTAATCAATCTTATCATCGCCCCACATCACTACAAATTTCTAAAATAGTTTCAATGCTTACGTGCTCTTCGCGCGAAAAAAAATAGCTTAAACTTGCAACCCCACACCCTAACCCTCTCCCCGCTTGCTTAGGAGAGGGGATTGAATGGAATTCTCTTTTTTCTTTTCGAAGAAAAAAAATTGTTGTGATTCTTTATTTTAATGATTGAGATTATTTTAAATTTTAAAATTTTTTAATTTGATTTTTAGCGAAAGAAATTATCGTGCTTATCCCCTCTCCCCGCTTGCTTAGGAGAGGGGATTGAATGGAATTCTTTTTTTTCTTTTCGAAGAAAAAAAATGTTGTGATTCTTTATTTTAATGATTGAGATTATTTTAAATTTTAAAATTTGATTTTTAGCGAAAGAAATTATCGTGCTTATCCCCCCTCCCCGCTTGCTTAGGAGAGGGTTAGGGTGAGGGGTTTTAAAAGAAAATTTTAAAACTAAAATCAAGAAATCGCCATCTTTGAATTTTTTTTGTTTTTAATGTTTATAATAATCTCAAGCCCTTTTTGATGCTTTAAGTTTTCTGACCCCCCACGACTCTTAAAATCGTAACTATCGTTGCGATTTTATCGCCCCTCTTCGCTAAAAATAGCCGTTTAGGCTATTTTTTACGCAACGCTTCGTCGCTTTTCTCAATTGAAAATTTCATTTTGATTTCGAAGACGACTCGCCCCTGGGATAGCGTCGCTATCGCTCCTAATCCCGCTCTTCGCTAAAAATAGCCGTTTAGGCTATTTTTTTAACGCGAAGAGCCCTCAAGGGAGGCTAGAACCAGAAGGCTTATGATTCAGTCCAAAAAATCACACTCTACTCAACAATAAATCCAGAATTGCGTAAAATATTTTTGGAATTTGGGTTTTTTAGAAAATTTAAAAACTCGCGCGCTACATCCATATTATCACCCGCGATAACGAAGGCTTGATAAAAAATATTTTTATCTTTTTGGGTGGCCAAAATTCGCAAATTACTATTTTTTTGCAACTGACTTCTAAACAATAATCCGTAAGTATCCTTATTGTTTTCAATATCGCGTATTAAGGAAGATTTATCTTCGGGAAGCTTGTTGTATATTCTTAAATTTCCCAAGGATAAATTTTGAATAATTTTTTTACTATAAATTCCTGACGAAACCCCTTCGTGATCAACAATTAAGCTTAATTTATTTTCATCAAGAATTCTTAAAGCATCATCCAAGCTTATATTTTTTTTAAGTAATTTTAGTGGAAAACGATTATTTAATTTTGAAGTTGAAAGAACCAATTCATCATTGGCGATAAAAGCTATATTATAAACATCGACCAAACCTTTATGACGAAGATTTTCAATAATTTGTGGATGCGCTGAAACAAAAACATTAGCAGGCGCGCCTAAATCAATTTCATTAATTAAATCAAAAGATGAACTAAAATTTATTGAAACAATTACATTATTTTTTTGTGAAAATATGCGCGCAATTTTGGAAAGCGCTAGTGCCATATTCGGCTCAGCAAAAACCTTGAGATTTCTGCTTTGCGAGCCGAATGACTTTGTTGAAATAGAGCTGAGAAATATACAAAAAACTAAAAAATTTAAAAGTTTTTTAGTTTTTGTAAAATTAATTGTTTTCATTATATCTGGGTAAAAAAATTATAATATTAATCTATTTTTCAACTAAACTTAGAAAATTCAAAAAACATATTTATATTTCAAAAACTTGTTTTTATTTTTACTAATTATTGAGTCGAAATATTATAATCTAAAAGGATTTATTTAGATTTGATTTTAATATTATTAACAATTTATTACTAAATTTCTAGCATTTTTTCACGATCTTGATCGATTTCATTAAAAACATCTTCCCAAGTTCCGGTTGTTGAAGCTTTACTATATTCGGTAACGCGATTTTCAAAGAAATTGGTATGCTCAACTCCATTGAGAATTTCATCAAGCCAAGGAAGTGGATTGTTATCAATCATGTAAATATCTTTCAATCCGAGTTGGTTCAAGCGACGATCTGCGATATAACGAATATAGCGTTTCACTTCGCGTGAAGTTAAACCTTCAATATTTCCAAACTCAAAAGCTAAATCAATAAAAGCATCTTCATAATGCACAATTGTTGCGCAAGCTTCGTAAAGATGGCCTTTAAGTTCTTCGTCCCAAACTTCAGGATTTTCTTGAACAAAAGTTCTAAATAATTTTATTATCGAAGCAGTGTGCAAAGACTCATCGCGCACTGACCAAGCAACGATTTGTCCCATGCCTTTCATTTTACCAAATCTTTGGAAATTCAATAAAATTGCGAATGAAGCAAAAAGTTGTAAACCTTCAGTGAAGCCTCCGAATACTGCTAGAGTAATCGCTATATCTTTTTTGGTTTTAGTATTAAATTTATGCATGTAATCATATTTATCTTTCATTTCTTTGTATTTCATGAAAGCTTGATACTCAGTTTCAGGCATGCCAATTGTATCGAGAAGATGCGAATAGGCCGCGATGTGAACAGTTTCCATATTTGAAAAAGCTGATAACATCATTTGCACTTCAGTCGGCTTGAAGACTTGTGAATAATGCTTCATGTAACAATTATTAACTTCAATATCGGCTTGCGTAAAAAAGCGAAAAATTTGCGTTAATAAGTTTTTTTCACCTGGAGTTAAATTATGCTTCCAATCACGAACATCATCGGCCAAAGGCACTTCTTCGGGAAGCCAATGAATTTGTTGTTGTTTTAACCAAGCATCGTATGCCCAAGGGTACATGAATGGCTTATAAATCGGTTTTGAATCAATGAGTGACATAAATTATAAATGTTAAGTTTTAAGAATGTTAATTGCTTTTTATTATTCAATTTAATTTTATTTATTGCAAAAATAATTTTCGATAATTTTCGTTTTTTAAATTAAAAAAACAAGATGTTGTATTCATTTTGATAAAAAATTACTTTATATTGTGTTAATATTTTTTTAAGAAACAAATTATTTTAGTATTTTAAAACATAATTATTGATTTTTTTTCTAAAAAAAATATTGTTTTATTAATTTCAATTTTATTTGAATTTTATATCAACCTCAAATTAATAAAAATATGTCAGTTTTAGTCGGAAAGTTAGCCCCAGATTTCACTGCGGCTGCGGTCATGCCCAACAATGAAATCGATGAAAATTTTAATCTTCATTCATACATTAAAGGTCGTATCGGAATTTTATTCTTTTATCCATTGGATTTTACATTTGTTTGTCCTTCGGAAATTATTGCTTTTGCAAATCGAATCAAAGATTTTAAAGATCGCGGTGCTGAATTGATCGGAATTTCTGTTGATTCCAAATATACTCACTTAGCTTGGAAAAATACTGAAGTTAAAAAAGGCGGAATCGGTGATATTAAATATCCTTTGGTTTCTGATTTAACTAAGCAAATCGCTCGCGATTATGATGTTTTAACCGGTGAAGCTGTTGCTTTGCGTGGCACTTTCTTGATTGATCAACAAGGAATTGTAAGACATCAATTAGTTAATGACTTACCACTTGGCAGAAATGTTGAAGAGGCCATCAGAATGATTGATGCCTTGAAATTTTACCAAGAAAATGGTGAAGTTTGCCCCGCCAATTGGAGCAAAGGTAAAAAAGGTATGAAAGCAAATTCTAAAGGAGTTGCCGAATATCTTGAACATAATGCTAGCGCGTTATAAATTTTGATATATCAAATGGCATTGAAATTATTTTTGATGCCATTTGAAAAATCTTGTTGACTAAAAATTTATTTTTTTTAAAAATAGTCCACCTTAAATTTATTTACACTTAAAAAATTACATTTTTATTGTTCTTTTTTTAAGTTTTTTTCGAAGATTTATTTAATCTTTATTTAATAAAAAATCGCTTTAAGGCCTTTAAACAAAGACTTAAAATCCGATTTATAATAAAAAAATTATGCCAACAGTTAATCAATTAATTAGAAAGCCTAGAATTAAGCAAGTCGCAAAAAACAAGGTTCCGGCAATGAAAGGTTGCCCACAAAAGAGAGGTGTTTGCACTCGCGTTTATACCACGACACCAAAAAAACCAAACTCAGCACTTCGTAAAGTTGCTCGTGTTAAATTAACTAACGGTTTTGAAGTTATCGCCTACATTCCTGGAGAAGGTCACAACCTTCAAGAGCACTCTGTTGTTGCAATTCGCGGTGGTCGTGTTAAAGATTTACCGGGTGTTCGTTATCACATTGTTCGTGGATCACTTGATACTCAAGGCGTTAAAAACAGAAAACAAGCCCGTTCAAAATACGGCGCACAAAAACCAAAATAAAAATAAAATTTTAAAATTATGAGAAGAAGAGCGGCAAAAATCAGAAAAATATTTCCCGATGCCAAATATAACGAGATAATTGTTTCTCGTTTCGTAAATCGCTTGATGAACGATGGTAAAAAATCAGTGGTTGAAGAAGCTATTTATCAAGCTTTTGAAGATCTTGAGAAAAAACTTAAAAAACCTCCGATTGAAATTTTTAAGGAAGCTTTAGAAGTAATAACTCCAAAAATTGAAGTTAGATCTCGTAGAATTGGTGGCGCTACTTATCAAATCCCAGTTGAGGTTTCGGCTCGTCGCGGATCAGCTTTGGCGTTAAAATGGTTAAAAACTTCGATTGAAAATATCAAAGGTAAAAAACTTTCCAACAAAGTTGTAATCGTTATTCTTGAATCTTTAGAAAATAAAGGTTGGGCCGCTAAGAAAAAAGAAGAAGTCTTTAAAATGGCTGAAGCCAACAAAGCTTTCGCTCATTATAGATGGTAAACTTAAACAAATAAAACACACCACAAAAAACCCAAATTAAAAATGCATTCATCCTTAAAAATCTTCCTACTTTAATCTTTATTAAACAATGAAAAATATTTTAAAGAAAATATTTTATTTTGACGAGTGGTCAATTGGGCTTGCGAGTTGCAAAATTGAAGATTTCAAAGAAAATAAATCTCCGATAATTTGGTTTAAAAATTTTTCAAAAACTACTTATAACGCTGATCCCTTTGGCTTTCACATCGACAATAAAAAATATGTTATTTTTGAAGAATATTCACAAATTTCTAAAAGAGGTCGAATTGCTGTCGCTGAAATATCCAATAACAAATTGATCAATAAAAAAATTGTTTTGGACGACAAAAAGCATTTATCTTATCCATTTATTTTCATCGAAAATAATGATATTTTCGTAATTTGTGAATCATATAAATCTAAAAAATTGAATTTATATAAAATCGACAAAACAAATTTATCTTTACAAAAAGTTAGAGAAGTTTTTCCTAATCAAGAGGCTATCGACCCTACAATTATAAAGCTTAATGAAAAATATTGGCTTTTTTATTCGATGCAAGAAAAAGCTGACGAAGTTTTATATTTAGCTTATGCAAATTCCTTGAGCGAAAATTTTATTCAACATCCACAAAATCCAATAAAATCATGCAAAGCCTCGTCTCGAAGTGCTGGTACGCCTTTTGTTTTGAATAATGAAATTTATCGCCCTGCTCAGAATTGTCAAAAATTTTATGGCGAAGAGATTGTTATTAACAAGATCAATATTTTGAATGAAAAAGAATTTAGCGAAGATTTTTGTTACGAAATTTCGGTTTCAAAAAATTTTAATAAATCTCAACATAACTTTATCGGAATTCATACAATTTCAAGCTTTGGCAACGAAACGCTAATCGATGGTTTTCAAAAAAAATTTTTAATTTACAAGCCTCTTATAAGTATTTTTAGGAACCTTAAGAAAATTGTTGTCAATTAGAAAGAAATTTTTATCATGTCTGAACATTTTAGGATTGTCTTGTGCTGAATTTTAACTTGAAAATAAATTAATTGATCAAATCAAAAAAATTTTCATACTAAAATTTAGTCTAAATTAAATTACAAATTTTTAATAAATCCTTTATAAAAATTCTCAACAAAACATTAACATTAATTAACTTTGCTTTATGGCACGACAAATTGAAATAGAAAAATATCGTAATATTGGTATCATGGCTCACATTGATGCAGGAAAAACTACCACGACAGAACGAATTCTTTTTTATACAGGAAAATCTCACAAAATTGGTGAAGTGCATGATGGCGCTGCAACCATGGATTGGATGGAACAAGAACAAGAGCGCGGAATCACCATCACTTCAGCTGCCACAACATGCTTCTGGAAAGGACATCGCGTTAATATTATCGACACACCAGGTCACGTTGATTTTACAATCGAAGTAGAGCGTTCACTTCGCGTCCTTGATGGCGCAGTTGCAGTTTTTGACTCGGTTGCAGGCGTTGAACCTCAATCTGAAACCGTTTGGCGTCAGGCTAATAAATATAAAGTTCCAAGAATTTGTTTCGTAAATAAAATGGATCGCATCGGCGCGAATTTTTATCGTTGCGTGGACATGATGAAAACGCGTCTCGGCGCTCGTGCAATTCCTATTCAATTGCCGATTAATGAAGCCGAAAATTATGGTGGATTAATTGACTTAGTTAAAATGAAAGCTGTAGTTTGGAAAGACGAAACTATGGGCGCAGATTATGTTTACGAAGAAATCCCTGCCGACTTACTTGACAAAGCTAATGAATATCGCGAACAACTGGTTGAAGCCGCGATTGAACAAGATGACGCTTTAATGGAGCAATATCTCGCTGGTGAAGAAATTTCTGAAGAAAATCTTAAAAAATGCATTCGTCAAGCCACAATTTCAGGCGCATTTGTGCCAGTCATTAATGGAACTGCTTTTAAAAATAAAGGTGTTCAAACTTTACTTGATGCGGTTATTGATTACTTACCAAGCCCAAAAGACATTAAAGAAATTCCAGCAATTGATTTAAAAAACGAACAACCAATTACAATTAATTGCGATAATAAAAAATTCGCTGGCTTGGCTTTCAAAATCATGACCGATCCATTCGTTGGCTCTCTTACTTTCGTCAGAATTTATTCAGGCACTTTAATTGGCGGAACTGGTGCAATCAATACTACCAAAAATCATTCCAAAGAAAGAGTTGGTCGTATTCTTTTAATGCACGCCAATAATCGCGAAGACATCAAAGAAGCTCATGCTGGTGATATCGTTGCTTTGGCAGGATTAAAAAGTACTACTACGGGCGATACTCTAGTTGAATCTGATAATGACATCGTTCTTGAAAGAATGATTTTCCCAGAGCCAGTAATTGAAGTTTCAGTTGAACCAAAATCAACTGCAGACCAAGAAAAAATGGGTATGGCTTTATCGCGTTTAGCTTCAGAAGATCCTTCACTTCGTATTGAATCTGATCAAGAATCTGGACAAACTATTTTGAAAGGAATGGGTGAACTTCACCTCGAAATCATCGTTGATCGCATGAGACGCGAATTTAAAGTTGAAGCCAATATTGGTCAACCTAAAGTTGCTTATCGTGAAGCGATCACTAAAAAATACGAGTCTGATTACACTCACAAAAAACAATCAGGTGGCGCGGGTCAATTCGCTAAAGTTAAAATTATTTACGAACCATTACCGGCAGATTCAAAAGAAAATTTCATTTTTGAAAGTGAAGTTGTTGGCGGTCGCGTTCCTAAGGAATACATCCCTGGCGTTGAAAAAGGACTTACTCTTGCTAAAGAAACCGGTATTTTAGCTGGTTATCCAGTGGTGCGTTTGAAAGCTCGCTTAATTGACGGCGCTTATCACGATGTCGATTCAAGCGTTTTGGCTTTCGAAATTGCAGCTCGTTCTTCATTCCGTGAAGCTATGGAAAAAGCTGGTCCAATTATTCTTGAGCCAATCATGAAAGTTGAAGTCGTTACTCCTGAAGAATATATGGGCGATGTAATCGGCGATATCAATTCGCGTCGTGGACAAATTCAAAATGTTGAAGGTCGCGATGTGACTCAAGTTATCACCGCCAAAGTTCCTTTGGCTTCAATGTTTGGATATGTTAACGGCTTAAGATCGCTATCTCAAGGTCGCGCCAGCTACAGCATGGAATTTGATTCTTACGAACCAGTTCCATCACATGTTGCTGATGAAATAAAAGCTAAAAAATCTTAATTAAATTCGCGCTCCACAATTGTAAATTAAATATTCAATCGTGGGGCGCCATTTATTTCAACTCACAGGCTATCATAGCTCAGGGGTAGAGCACTTCATTGGTAATGAAGAGGTCGGTGGTTCGATTCCACTTGATAGCACCAGTTTAAAATCCCCAACGATTTTTCAAGAAACTAAACATCGATTGTGAATTAATTCCCCTTTTACCCTCATAAATATACAAACTTTAGGAGCACTCGGAAAGACTTCGGGCTATAGCCCCCCCTCTGAAGACTTGTATAACTATATTTTACAAAATACTCTCAACGCATAGGGAGCCATAGCCCGAAGGTGTTATAAGGTTTTATATGAAATAGAAAAACCCCTTTCAAAAAAATTTTATTGAGATTTCAACCGAGCGATAATTTCGTCGCGTGGAATTAAATTTATAGCATGTTTTAATTCGGGCCCATGTTCTTTGCCAGTTAGAGCTAAGCGTATTGGCATGAATAATTCTTTGCCTTTGCGAGTGCTATTTTTCTTAATTTCTTCAAGCCAAATTTGCCATGAATTTTCTTGCGAAGTATCTTGTGGCAATGATTCGAGTGCTTTATTTAATAATTCTAAATCTTGCGGAGAATTTTTATAGCGAAATTCATCGTAAAAAATTGCGCACCAATCTTTAATTTCATGAATAAAATTAATATTATGCTTGCAAATTTCCCAAAATTTTTCGGAAATATTATATTTTATTCCCATTTCTTTAATCCTTGAAGAAACATGCTCAAAACTTAGTATTTGAAGCAATTTCTGATTAATATTTGTGAGTTCCGTTATATCATAATTCATCGCCGATTTAGAAAATTTATCAAAATTAAAATCATTAATTAACTGTTCAAAATTTTGATAAATTTTAAGACTTTCCGAGGTGCCGATTTGTGCCAATAAATTTACTATTGCCATTTCTTCATAACCATCTTGACGCAAAGTTTTTACATCAAAACCACCTTCCCTTTTAGAAATTTTGCCCTCCGAGGCCTTGACTAAAGCCAAATGCGCAAAATGCGGAGCTTTGGCACTAAGCGCTTCAAAAATCTGAATTTGAATAGCGGTGTTAGTAATATGATCTTCGCCACGAATAATATCGGTGATGCCATAATCAATATCATCAACCACCGAGCAAAATGTGTAAGTTGGAATTCCAAAACCATTTTCATCTTCTTCGCGAATTAAAATTGGATCAGAAAAATGGCGTCCATCGTAAGTAATTTTGCCTTTAATTTTATCGTCCCAACTTGTTGGTTTATCGTTGAGCAAGAAGCGATAATGCGGTTTCAAACCACTTTTTCTCAACTCATCTTTTTGCTCTTTAGTAAGTTTTAAAGAAGCGCGATTGTAAACGGGAGCAATCCCCGAAGCACTTTGCGCTTTTCTTTGCAAATTTAACTCTTCGGCGGTTTCAAAACATTCATAAAGTCGATTATTGGCGAGCAATTTATTTTTAGCTTCTTCATAGCGCGCCAAGCGATCTGATTGCTTAAAAACCTCATCATAATTCAGCCCAAGCCATTTCATGTCGGTGAAAATCATGTCGCGATATTCATCGCGAACTCTTTGTGAATCGGTATCGTCTAAGCGTAAGAAAAATTGTCCGCCGGTTTTTTTTGCATAAAGATAATTGATAATGGCAGCGCGAATATTGCCAACATGTAAAAAGCCTGTCGGCGATGGAGCGAAGCGAACTTTTGTGGTCATAAATATTTGTTAAAATAATCTGTTTTTGTAAAATTTATTTGGTAATTATGTTATTATAAAAGTGGAAATTCAAGTAAGAATATAATTTAAATGGTTTGATTAAAATTACTTAATCGCTAAGTTGATTTATTGAAAAGATTTTATTATTCATTTAACTCACCAAATCTTTATGACTATTAAAAATATTGATGCGAAAACTTTAAAAAATTGGCTTGATAATGACCAAGCAATTTTGATTGATGTTCGCCAACCCGCCGAGCATCGCTCACAAAAAATTGATAAAGCCAAATTGATACCTCTCGACGAAATTTGTAAAGAAAAACTACCAGAAATTGGTGATAAAAAATTAGTAATACATTGCCAAGGTGGCAAAAGAAGCTTATCGGCCTGTCAAAAATTATTAAATGAAAATCTTGGTATCGAAATTTATAATCTCGAAGGCGGAATTAATAGCTGGTGTTCTAGCGGATGCGGGGGCAATATTAAGTCAAATAATTTTATACCACTTGATCGCCAAGTGCAGATAATAATTGGCTCTTTTGTCGTTATTTCGGTTTTTTTATGTTTTTTTGTAAGTATAAATTTTTTAATTTTAACCTTGATTATTGGACTTGGTCTTATTTTTGCAGGCTTCAGCGGAATTTGTATGTTGGCAAATTTTATCGCCAAAATGCCGTGGAATAAATAGATTTTTGTTTTAAATTTTCTTCTCTCCTCGACTTTTTTTTCGAAAGATGGCACTTATGCACACTCGATCTAGCCACCTTCTCTTAAATATTTCAAAACCCCATTTGAGGCGCTAATCGCAGTGCTAAAACACCCTTGCAATAAATATCCTCCAGTTGGCGCCTCCCAATTTAGCATTTCGCCAGCCACGAAAACTCCCGAGAGCTTTTTAAGCATAAAATTATCATCGAAAGATTCTTTTTTTATGCCACCCGCCGAAGAAATCGCTCTATTAATATTAGTTGTTGCGGTTAAAGAAATTGGCAGATTTTTTAAATATTTTGCCATTTGATATGAATCGGCATTATTAATTTTTTCAACCCCAATTAATTCTCGTAGCAGTGAGTTGGTATAATTCGCAAATCCAGCTTTTTGCAAATAATTGCTGAGTGATTTTTTGCCCCTCAAGCTATTTTGGGTTAAGTTTTTTTCATCAGATTTATTTTCATTAATCGCCAATTTTTTTGCCAGACTTTCAAGCGACATTTCGGGGCGCAAATCAAGATATAAAATTGCTTTGCCTTCGGCTTTTATTGTGTCGCGAAGATATGAAGAGAGCGCATAAACCGCATTGCCTTCAATACCATTTTTGGTAATTACAAACTCGCCTTTGCGTGTAATATTTTTATGAGTTATGGCAATAGATTTTATTGGAGTACCAGCAAATTTTTGGCTAAAAAATTCTGACCAATTTGAGATAAATCCACAATTTGAGGGTTCGAGTTTGGCAGTCTCAATTCCTAAATGCGAAAGAATTTCAACCCATTTGCCGTTTGAACCAAGATGAGGCCACGAAGCACCACCAAGAGCCAAAATAGTCGCGTCAGATTTTTCACGAATTAAATTATTTTCACGATTTTTAAAAATTAAATCTTTATCTTCAAAGCCTTGCCATTGATGATTTGGATGAAATTTTACTCCTAAACTATCGAGCTTTTTTAGCCATCCGCGAAGCAAGGGTGATGTTTTCATCGTTTTTGGAAAAATGCGACCACTCGAACCTACAAAAGTTTCTTGACCCAATTCATGGCACCATTTTTGCAATTTATTTGCATCAAATTCTTTTATGCAAGGCTCGAGCCAATCCTCAGCTTCAAAATAATTTTTAATAAATTTTTCAAAAGATTCGCTATGAGTTAAGTTCAGACCTCCCCTTCCTGCCAATAAAAATTTACGACCAAAACTCGGCATCGCATCAAAAATTTTAACTTTATATCCAGCGCTGGCGATAATTTCTGCCGACATCAGCCCAGCGGGTCCTCCGCCGATAATAGCTACATTTTCCTTCTTCATAATTTATGATTTTTGAAATAAAAATTTATTATACCAAATCCTGCTTTTAAATCAAAGCAGTTAGAATTTGAAATGTTTAAAACATTTAAAAATTGGATTTGGCATTATGATTAATTTGAATATTTAAGTAAAGAAATTGATAAATTTTTTGTTTTTATTGATTAAAAATAGATTAATAAATTGTTTCACATGAAGCATAAAGTTTTGCTTAGTCGATGAAAATTAATTCCTTAAGCAATAAATCTTTCCTTTGCGGGAGTAAGAAAATTACTAAATAATTTAACATTTAAATACTTTCTCGAACGAGATTTGAGTTTTCGCCGATTCCGCATTTAATTAAATTTGCTATCACAAATTTAGCCTAGATACGTAATGAGCAATATTTTTTTTAATTATTTATTTGATTAATAGAATTTTGATGGGACATAACTTCGAGCAGATCAGATTTAGTTTTATAAATATCAAAACTTCCACATTCTTCGCAAGTTTTTCTTGAACCCGTAAGTCGATATAATGAATAAAAAATAGCAATTGGACTAAAAACCACCCACCAAAAAATTTCGGTTTTTCGACTTCCTCTTTTAACCTTCTTTGCCTTGCCAACATATTTGCAATCGCCACAAATATATTTTTGGATTTTTGCCATTAAAAAATAAATTTATTGGTGATTGGATAACGACGATCTTTATCGAAAGATAGTTGTGAAATTTTCACTCCAAGCACCGCTTGTTTGCGTTTATACTCACTTACAGAAACAAGTTTAGCAACTTTTTTTACCACTTCCGCTTCAAAGCCAAGATTAATTGTTTCATCAATAGATTTTTGCTCTTCAATCAAAGCATATAAAATTTTATCAAGCTCATTATAATCGGGCAAAGAATCTGAATCCTTTTGGTCATAACGCAATTCTGCACTCGGAGCCTTGTCGATAATATTTTGCGGAATCAAATTTATATTTTTAAAATCAGAAATTTTGCATAGATTTTGATTACGAAAATTTGCCAATTGATAAATTTCAGTTTTATAAAAATCTTTGATTGGATTGAAGGCGCCGTTCATGTCGCCGTAAAGCGTTGCATATCCACAAGCCATCTCGGATTTATTGCCCGTTGACATTAAAAGTGCATTTTTAGAATTAGAAATTGCCATCAAAATATTGCCACGAATTCGTGATTGCAAATTCTCTTGCGCAAGTGAAGAGATGGTTTCGTGGGTTTTAAGAATTTTTAAATTAGTTTGAAAAATTTCTTCAATTTCAATAATTTTTAAAGCAACTTGCAAATTTTTAGCGCATAATTTGGCGTCATCTAAAGAGCTTTGCGCATTGAATTTTGTAGGAAGCGCGTAAAGTTCAACATTTTCACTTCCTAAAGCATCAACTGCAATTGTTGCCACCAAAGCCGAATCAATTCCGCCCGACATTCCGAGAATAATTTTATGAAAATTATTTTTACGAACATAATCTCGAAGCCCTAAAACACTGGCTTGATAATTTTTTTCAATATTATCATCAACAAAACCAAAAGTTTTTTGATGATGCGAAATAATTTCGATTTTAGATTTTTTATCAATTGAAATTTGCGCGGAATCTTCAATAAAATTTGCCATTTGTAACGCCGTTGAACCCTGATTATCTAGGACAAAACTCGCACCATCAAAAACTAAACTATCTTGCCCACCAATTTGATTAACATAAATCAATGGTTTTTTTAGAGTTTGTGAATATTTTTGCGCAATTATTGACCTTTGTTGGTTTTTATTTTTTTCAAAAGGTGAAGCGTTGATTGAAATAATAAAATCAAAAGCTTGCTCGCCGAGCAAAAATAAATTGCGTTCGTCCCACAAATCTTCGCAAATCAAAATCACCACATCAAAATTACGAAATTCAATATTAGAAATATATGCTGAAGGCCTGAAATATCTATTCTCATCGAATACGCCATAATTTGGCAAAGTTTTTTTATTTATAACATTTTTAACTTCGCCATTTTCAATTAAAATTGCTGAATTACGCAAAACTTTTTTGTTTTTTTCGGTTTCATAAATTGGCGCACCAAACAAAATTGCACAATTTTTATCTTTAGTTTTTGTAGCGATTTCTAAAATTTTTTCTTGGCATTTTTTTACAAAATGCTCTTTGAGCCACAAATCTTCGCAAGGATAACCACAAATCGCCATTTCCGAAAACACCACCAAATCGCAATTTTGTTGATTTGCGACCTCATATTCTTTAATTATTTTCTCAAAATTTCCTTGAATATCACCGACCACAAAATTAATTTGCGCCAGCTGAATTTTTAATAATTTTTTCTCCAAATTTTTTGACATAATTATTGGTTTTTATTTGTAAAAATTAGCTCAAATAAACAAAAGTTGCAATAAATTATTTTTTTAATAAAATCAAAATCTCTTAAAAATTAGCACAATCAAAATGATAAAAATTGCCAATATTGAACTGCAAGAGAATGTGTTGTTAGCGCCGATGTCGGGCGTCACCGATTTGCCTTTTCGTAAACTAGTAAAAGGTTTTGGCGCACCGTTGGTGATTTCGGAAATGATTGCCTCGCGCGCCATGATTTTACAAACTCGCGAGTCGCTAAAAAAATGTCAAAAAGATGCTTCGCAATATCCAATGTCGGTTCAATTAGCGGGGTGCGAACCCGATGTCATGGCAGAAGCGGCAAGGCTTAATGAAGAAATGGGCGCGGATATTATTGATATAAATTTTGGCTGCCCCGTTAAAAAAGTCGTCAATGGTTTTGCCGGAAGCGCTTTGATGAAAGATGAAGAATTGGCAACGCGAATCATGGAGGCCGTAGTCAAGGCGGTAAAAATTCCGGTTACGATGAAAATGCGTTTGGGCTGGAATTATGAAAATCTTAACGCGCCGAGTTTAGCAAAAAAAGCTGAGGATGTCGGTATCAAAATGCTTACGGTTCATGGGCGCACAAGGTGCCAAATGTATAATGGCAAAGCCAATTGGCACGAAATTGCCAAAGTTAAAAATGCTGTTGAAATTCCCGTAATTGCGAATGGTGATATTAAAAATGCCGAAGACGCCAAACTTGCTTTGAATTTTTCCGGAGCTGATGGCGTTATGATTGGTCGCGCTTGCTATGGCAAACCTTGGCTTATCGCGCAAATTTCAGCGCAACTTAGCGGTAAAAAAATTGTCGAAACTCCATCTTTGCTTGAACAAAAAAATATTGTTTTAGAACATTTTACGCAAATGATTGAACATTACGGAGCGCAAGTTGGAATTTCTTTGGCTAAAAAACACATTGGCTGGTATAGCTCTGGACTTTCCGGCTCGGCAGATTTTCGCGCTAAAATAAATATTAGTGGAAGCTTTAGCGAATCACAAAAAAATTCAGAAAATTATTTTTTAGAAGCGAGCGAAGAGATTAAGGAATTTATCGCCGATTTTTACGAAAAACAATTTGAATCTTTGAATATCTAAATAATTATAAATCTCATCGCAAATCTTTTTTTGAAAAAAAAGATGAAGCGTTTATCCACAAAAAAAATTCCAAAAAAACCTAAAAATTTATTGCGGATGGGCGAATTTACTTCGCCCGAAGCGATTCAACTAAAAAGCTAAATTTGCGTAAGCAAATTTAATTAAAACGATAAATTCTTTCGCATCATTTAAGAGTGGGAAGTAGTATTTTATTAAAAAAACAAGTCTTAGCACCTGTGTGACAAGCATTCCCCACTTGCTCAACTTCCAATAAAATACAATCAAAATCGCAATCCGCGGTGATATTAATAATTTTTTGAAGATGCCCCGAAGTCTCGCCTTTTTTCCATAAATTTTTGCGTGAACGAGAATAATATGTGGCGTAACCACTAGAGATTGTTGATTGAATACTTTCGAGATTCATCCACGCTAACATTAAAACTTCTTTGGTTTTTGTATCTTGAGCCACTGCGGGAATAAGTCCCGCCTCGTTAAATTTAAGTTTGTTAATAATTTCTTGCATGGATTCTAAAAGGTTGAAATTGTTGTTTTAAGATGTTATTATCATCGAGAAAATTTTCAAACCAAATAATTTATTTAATGATAATCTGCACCCGTAAACTTGAATTTGATAGCGCTCATCGCGTAATGGAACATGAAAGTAAATGTAAAATGTTGCATGGTCATCGCTATGTGGTTGAAGCCAGTTTTAGCTCTAAAGATCTTGATGCGGTTGGCCGTGTTATTGATTTTGGATTGATTCGCGAAATATTGGGAAAATGGATTGATAATAATTTTGATCACACCACAATTTTATACGAAAAAGATAAAAATTTAGGCGAAAATATTTCTAAAATTACTGGCCAAAAAATTTATTATATAGCTGAAAATCCAACAGCAGAGAATATTGCCAAGCATTTATTTGAAGATATTTGTCCACAACTTTTTGCGAATTATCCAGTAAAATGTGTTGGTATTAGAGTTCACGAAACGCCAAATTGTTCGGCACAAATTGGCACTTTTCATGAATAAATTTAATTATCGAATTTATTTTGAAGATACCGACGCTGGTGGCATAGTTTATTATGCGAATTATCTTAAATTTTATGAAAGAGCGCGCACCGATTTTCTTAGAGCGCGAGGCATTTCACAACAAAAACTTGCCAAAGAAGAAAATATTGGATTTGTGGTACGCAGATGTGAAATTGAATATATTTCACCGGCTATTCTAGATAATGAAATTGAAGTGAGCGTTGCGATAAAAGAATTTTCTTTTACCATGATTAAAATTTATCAAGAAATTAAGATTGATAAGAAAATCTTATCAACATTAAATGTCGATTTGGCTTGCATTAATTTAGAAAAATTAAAGCCCCACAAAATTTCACAAAACTTAAAAGATTTAATCAATGTTTGAAAATTTTTCACAAAAAATTACTAAAATTTTTAGCCAAATTTCGGGAAAAAAATTTATTTCTGAAGATGATTTGACGGCGACATTGCGCGAAATTCGCATCGCTCTTTTAGAAGCCGATGTTTCACTTGTGGTTGCTAAAAATTTTATTGAACAAGTTAAAAATGAAGCGGTTGGCAAGCAAGTAATTTCAAGCGTTTCCGCTGGTCAAATGATTATAAAAATCGTTAATGATGAATTGATAAAATTACTGGGAAGCGAAAAAGCTGAAATTGATTTTGCTTCAAATCCACCAGTAATTTTGTTAATGGTCGGTTTACAAGG
>Ga0209596_1000715_pt1 | contig 30604 bp, 26 predicted proteins | sample M_130807_MF_Meta_FD_187314 | JGI IMG/M metagenome (GOLD analysis project Ga0209596, IMG submission 187314) | Freshwater microbial communities from Lake Montjoie, Canada to study carbon cycling - M_130807_MF_MetaG (SPAdes) (version 2) | ecosystem: Environmental > Aquatic > Freshwater > Lake... | reverse complement strand
ATCAACTATATCCCTGCATTACCTAAGCAGCAAACATATAGCCTTCTTGCATTTTATCCATATGCTTCTCAATCGAGAGGCGAAATGGAATTTTCCAGCGAAGTAAAATATAAAATTAAAAAAGAAACAGCATTAGGTGGAAAATACGGAACAGAGATCACTGTGAATTTTTCTGGTGCCAATAGCTTAGACACAATTCAAATAAAAGGAACAGATACAAAACATTTAGGGTATACTTCTAATTATTTAGGGATAGGGAAAGAAGTGTATTTCAGAGATCTGTACGTGGAGATCACAAAAAAAATAAATAAAACCTGGAAAGGAACAATCGTATACGCGAACCAAGTTTATAATAAATCAATTATTCAAAAACCGGGTTCTCCTTCTATTTATTCTAACATCATTGTAGCTGACATTACTTATAAATTAAAAGCAACAAGTGCTTTACGTTTAGAATTGCAAAACCTGCAAACCAAACAAGATCATCAGGATTGGGCATATGCCTTATTAGAATATACTATTAACGAAAACTGGTTTGTTGCTGCCGGAGATCAATACAATTATGGAAACAAAATTTCTCACGAACGTTACCACTACTATATGGGAAATGTAGGCTATACAAAAAATGCAAATCGTATTACATTAAGTTACGGAAAGCAACGTGAAGGAATATTTTGTGTTGGTGGCGTTTGCCGTAATGTTCCTGCTTCTAATGGAGTAACATTATCCGTAACAAGCAGTTTTTAATTTATAAAAATTAGACCATGAAAAAATTATTTATAGCTTCTTTTGTGTTTAGCTGTATTGTTTCAATCTCCTCTTGTGATTTTGTAACAATTCCTGAACAAGCAGGCACAACGGTTGATACAACAACCTCAACTGTTAAACACAAAGTATTAATAGAGGACTATACTGGTCATAAATGCACAGCTTGCCCTCCGGCTGCAGTAACAGCAAATACAATTATTGCTAACAATGGCGAAAATGTTATTGCCATTGGTGTACACGCCGGCTTTTTTGCATCTCCAATGACCACAGGAACGCAATACCTTCAAGATTTCAGAACAACAGCCGGGACAGCTTACGATACTTATTTTGGAATTTCAGCAATTGGAAACCCAAATGGAATGATCAACAGAAAAGATTATACAGCTTCAACAACTGTTCATGTTAAGTCTTATGGAACGTGGGCAGCAGAAGTGGCAGCAGAATTAGCGAAACCTGCTCTGGCAAAGATTGAATTTTCCAACACTTACAATACAACAACAAGGATTCTGAATTGTACTGTCAACGCTACATTTTTATATGACACCTTATCAGGCGGGCCATACAAATTAACTGCAATGATTGTTCAGGATAGTATTGTAGCAGACCAGTTAGATGCTGGCGTTTATGTACCTACCTATGTTCACCGACATGTACTTAGAGACAATATTAATGTTAATGGAACGTGGGGAGACGATTTAGTAACAGGGACCTTGGTAGCCAACACTGTAATTCCTAAAAATTATGTGTATACATTACCTGCTACCTATCCAGCTGCCGGTGGTCCTAGTTCAACGGTTTGTGATGCTAATCACTGTTATGTTGTTGCATTTATTTATAATGATGCTACAAAAGAGATATTGCAAGTAGAGGAAGCAAAAATAATTCCCTAGATAACAATTTTTCTAATTGTATGAGCGCCTGCATAATTTGTGCAGGCGTTTGTATTTTATTTAACTTTGTCAGTATGAAAAGAATCCTATTTATAGTATTGTCTATCGCCTGTTCGACATACCAGTCAAGCGCACAGGAACGATTTAAGGCAGGACTAAAAGTAGGGGTGAGCACCAGTCAAGTAGAAGGCGACACCTATGGAGGTTTTGATAAAGCAGGATTTGATGGCGGTGCAAGCATCCATGTAAAATTCAATAACAAGTGGAGTGCTCAATTAGAAATGCTTTTTGTCCAGAAAGGCAGCAAACATGTGGGAGATGCAAATAAAGGAGATTACAGTTATTATTTAATGCAATTAAACTATATTGAAGTTCCTTTGTTAATACAATACACTCAAAAGAAATTTACCTTTGAAGCAGGACCAGGATTTGCTTATTTGATTAGTGGAAAAGAATATGATGGAGTTGGTCTTATTGTGAATGCATTGCCTTTTTATAAAACAGAGATGAATGCTAGCATAGGAATTAATTACAAAGTTTATAAAAATTTTGGTATCAATTGGCGATTTACAAATTCGCTTTTACCAATAAGAGGATTTTATTCAGGAGCAAGTACCTGGTACAACCCGGGGCAACGCAATAACGTTATTTCATTTACAGCAACTTATACCTTTGGAAGTGCAGAAACAGAATAAACATAAAATAGTAATTGCAATTACTGGTGCCAGCGGTTCGATCTATGCAAACATTTTACTGCAGAAATTACATCAGCTGAAAGATCAGATAGAAACTGTGGGGATTGTGATGAGTGACAATGCAAAAGATGTTTGGAAATTTGAACTTGACAATTCCGACTATGAAAATTTCTCTTTCAAGATCTATGACAAAACCGATTTTTTTGCTCCGTTTGCTTCCGGCTCCGCAAAGTTCAACACCATGATTATTTGCCCTTGTTCTATGGGAACGTTAGCAAGAATAGCAAGTGGTATTTCAAACGATTTAACAACCCGTGCTGCAGATGTTATTTTGAAAGAACGCAGAAAATTGATCCTCGTTACTCGCGACACCCCTTTAAGCCTGATTCATATCAACAATATGAAAACAGTAACAGAAGCAGGTGGTATTATTTGTCCTGCTAGCCCCTCTTTTTACAGCAAACCTAAAACTCTTGAAGACCTTGCCGCTACTGTTATTGATAGGGTTTTGGATTTAGCTGGGTTGGACCAAAGCAGCTATCGTTGGGGAGATAATGCTTAAACTAAAGAAACTAAAATTTTTATCATTTTTTAACACGCTTTATTCTGCAAATTGTTTGACTCTGAAGTAACTTTGGCCGTGACATTTCGTTGAAGTAATAGTAAATTAGTCTAACAGAAATTAATACTCTCTTAATACAACAGCATCATGTTTGAATTAAGTAAAAATATACTTGAAAAAGTGAGTTTTGATAAATCGCTCTTTCGCAAAGAATTGACCAAAGCTGTTAAATGGCTGAAACCAGAAGAGAAAGGATTATTGATGATTTGGTGTTTAACAACATTCGGACATCAATACAAGGATGTGATCAACGAAGTTTATAAGTCAGTGATTAAATCGTAAGCCTTCGTATTCGCTTCTAGCGACAGGCTTTAATTTATTTTAAAAACGCTAGGTTCCTTATTAGTCCGCTGAATTTTGTTCGCTTTACTGCTGAATTCTTAAACACTCGTTTAAACGTTTCTTCTGTCAATTCGTACCAATCATCCTTTTTCATTTGTAGCAGCTCGCCATTCGCCTGGAACAAAGGCTCTGTGTGCGGTTTTGAAAACCGGTTCCAGGGGCAAACATCCTGACAAATATCACAACCGAAAGCCCAATTATCAAATTTGCCTTTTACATCATTCGGAATATTTTCTTTCAGCTCTATGGTAAAATAAGAAATGCATTTGCTACCATCCACCACATAAGGTGCAATAATGGCGTCAGTAGGACATGCATCGATGCATTTTGTGCAGGTGCCGCAATAATCTTTTACAGCATTATCGTATGCTAATTCCAGATCAATAATTAATTCTGCAATAAAATAAAAGGAGCCGCTTGATTTATTGATAAGATTGCTGTTTTTACCGATCCAGCCTAAACCGCTTTTTTTTGCCCAAGCCCTATCTAAAACAGGTGCTGAGTCAACAAATGCGCGTCCATCCACTTCACCAATATTTTCTCTGATAAATTCCAACAAGAGATTTAATTTTTCTTTTATCACATCGTGATAATCTTTCCCATACGCATATTTACTAATCTTTGGCGCTGCAGCATCTTTTTGTTCTTCGGAGGGATAATAATTCAACAACAACGAAATGACTGATTTTGCTCCAGGAACAAGCAACCGCGGATCCAATCGTTTATCAAAATGATTTTGCATGTAACTCATTTGTCCATGCATATTTTTGTTCAACCAATTTTCTAAACGGGGGGCTTCTTCTTCTAAAAAATCTGCTTTGGAAATACCAACATAATCGAAACCTAAACGTTTGGCTTCAGATTTTATAAGTTTAGTATTGGTGGCTAACTGGTTCAAAATGGTTAATTAATTTAATCAAACTCCGTCTGGGCCTCGAAATTTTTTTTCTGAAAAGAAGAATACACGAGCTGACAAGCTAAGTTATTTTGCGTCCAAACAAAGGGGGTATATCGAGAAATGGTATCATACCAAAAATCGGTTCCTGATCTCATTTAATCGGTATCAAATAAACTTCCTTTATGAGCACGTGGGATTTTTCCAAGATGTTTGTATGCAAGTTCTGTTGCTTCACGTCCGCGCGGAGTGCGCACCAAATAACCTTCTTGAATTAAAAATGGTTCATATACCTCTTCAATCGTTCCGGCTTCTTCCCCAACAGCAGTAGAAATAGTTGTTAGTCCAACAGGCCCTCCTTTAAATTTTTCGATCAAGGCAGAGAGGATCCTGATATCCATTTCATCCAATCCATTCTTATCTACATTCAATGCAGAAAGTCCGATATGTGCTATTTCTAAATCAATAGACCCATTGCCTTTTATTTGCGCAAAATCGCGGATACGTCTTAGTAAAGCATTTGCAATACGGGGAGTTCCTCTGCTTCGTCTGGATATTTCAGCAGCGGCATCGTCTGTAATTGGAACATTTAAAATGCTAGCGGCACGTATAATAATTTTCTTCAATAGTACTGAATCATAATAATTCAAACGCGAATTAATTCCGAAACGGGCACGCAAAGGAGCAGTCAACAAACCGCTTCTGGTTGTAGCGCCTATCAATGTAAATGGATTTAATTTGATCTGAACACTGCGCGCGTTAGGGCCGCTATCAATCATGATATCGATCTTATAATCTTCCATGGCAGAATACAAATACTCTTCAACAATCGGACTTAAACGGTGAATCTCATCAATAAATAATACATCGTATTCTTCCAAATTCGTAAGTAATCCGGCTAGATCACCAGGTTTATCTAAAACAGGACCTGAGGTTATTTTTATATTTACTCCTAATTCAGCAGCAACAATGTTCGCTAAAGTAGTTTTTCCTAATCCGGGAGGGCCGTGCAACAGAACATGATCAAGTGCTTCACTACGCTGTTTAGCAGCTTTTACAAAGATCTTTAAATTTTCTACTACTTCATACTGACCTGTAAAATCTTCAAATTCTGCAGGACGCAAAACCTTCTCAAACTCTTTTTCGGAAGCGCTTAAATTTTCAGACTCTGGATCTATATTCGGATTCATCGATGTATTCAATTTTCAAAATCAAAGATACAAAAAAAGCACTCCGATGTGGAATGCTTTTTCGCTTTAAAACAGGAATGCTAACTATTTTAGCATTATGCTTGTTTGACCAACAATAACATCGTCACAGATAATATCTACTAAATATTTACCCGGTAAAAAACCAGTTGGACTTGGACATAAAACGTCAACTGCAACTTCTTCATTTTTATAATTCACGTCTTGTTTAGCAGCAAAATAACCTTTTGAGCCATTGAATTTAACCATGTTACCTTCATCAGCCGATTTGCAAATTTCTTTACCATCAGGAGAAGTCAATCGCACATAAACAGGCTTTACTCCACGCTTAGCAATTTTATTCTCACCCAAAACAAAGGAAACTTTTAAGCGTTCCACACGAGATGCTTTTGTTGTTTCTACTTCTTTTTTACCACCGGACTTGAACTTGACACCTTTTACAGTAGGGTTTTCTGCCTTTAAGATAGACCCCATATTTACTGTGCTTTGCAACACATCTTTATCCTTAGAAAGTTGTGTCGTTTTCACTTTTTCCTTATTAAGATCTACCGCTATTTTTTCTTTCTCTGCAATAACTGTTTTATTAAGGGTATTCAAAGAATCGATCTCCACAACATAATGCTGCATGATCTTACGAAGTGTTTGTGTTTCTCTTCTCAATTTAGAAATAATATAAGCATCATCCTTATGTTTTTCCGCCTGAATAATTAATTCGGCTATTTCAGCTTTCTTTGCTTCCAGATCCGCCTGAAGGCTTTTATCAGATGTTTGCAGCGTTGCGTATTCTTGTTGTAATGACAAGAGATCGGCTTTTACATTATCGCGCTCAACAATCACTTCTTGTTTTTCAACAACTACCGTATTCGCTCTATTTTTTTCTTGCCACCATAAGTAGGCGAATGTTGCATTTCCAACAAATAATAATGCCAAGAGAAGCAGCAAAATTTTATTGTTCGATTTTTTTTCTTCTTGATTAGGTTCCATAATTAAATCATTGTTTATTTTCGATACACAAAAGTAATGCTTTTTAACGTTATCACACAACAACTATGCTGAACGACTTTATTTCACTGATATTTCCTCAAGTTTGTGTCTCTTGCGGAAATAGTTTATACAAAAACGAGCAAACTATTTGCACCTATTGCATATATCATTTACCAAAAACCAATTTCCATTTGAATAACGACAATCCTATTGCAAAAATTTTCTGGGGACGAATAAATATTCACTCCGCTGCCGCTTTTTATGGTTTTAATAAAGGAGGCAAGGTGCAACATCTGATTCACCAGCTGAAATATAAAGGCCATAAAGAGATTGGATACACGGTAGGGAAACTATACGCTTTCGATTTAAAACAAAGCGCCTATTTCAATACCGTACATGTTGTTATCCCTGTTCCATTGCATCCGAAAAAAGAAAAGAAAAGAGGGTATAATCAGAGCGAATCGTTTGCCCAAGGATTAGCAAGCGTGATGGATGCAGAAGTGAATTTTACCACCTTATTCCGTGCCAATGAATCACAGACACAAACCAGAAAATCAAGGTTCAGCAGATGGGAAAATGTGGAAACAATCTTTCAATTAAAAAACGCAGAATTCTTAGCGGGTAAACATATTTTATTGGTAGATGATGTGATTACAACAGGAGCTACCCTTGAGGCTTGTGCTCAAACATTGCTGAAGATCCCGGATGTTAAGATCAGCATAGCAACCATTGCGTATGCTCATAACTAGACTCTTTCCGAACGGTTTTGCGAGGAACATTTTACTCAAAAACCTTTTCATATCTTTGTAAAAATCATCAGAACTAATAATGGCTGAATCATTCACCGTTTCCGGGACAACAAAAAAGGAAAAATACGAATCACTGCTGCCTCAGATTCACGCATTGATCGAGGGAGAAAATGATACAATTGCCAACCTTTCAAACATCATGGCAGCCTTAAAATACGGAATGGATTTTTTCTGGGTAGGAATCTATTTTGTGAAGAACGACCAATTGGTTCTGGGACCATTTCAGGGACCTGTTGCTTGCACACGCATTGGCTTTGGAAAAGGAGTTTGTGGTGCGGCATGGAAAGAAAAGAAAACAATTATTGTTAAGGATGTAGATCAGTTCCCCGGTCACATTGCTTGCAGCAGTTTATCAAAGTCCGAAATTGTGTTACCCTCATTTGGGAAAAACGGAGACGTTAATTTGATCTTGGATATAGATAGCGAACATCTTGCTACCTTTGATGAAACAGATCGCTTTTATTTGGAACAAGTGATGGAATTGATTGGAAAATGTTCCGCTGTTTGATGAACCTATTTTGTGATGAAAATATTTAATTAAAAGAATACGTGATGCGCTCGTTTAAATTTTTTAAAATTAAACTACTACCAACATTTGCATACCTGCTTATCTGTATGCTGCTTTTTTCATGTGCACAAGTGGTAGCTCCGGGTGGTGGGAAAAAGGATACAACTCCTCCAAGAATTACAAAATACAATCCCGATAGTGCTTCTATTAATTTTACCTCGAAAAATATTTTAATGAATTTTGATGAATTTATTCAATTGAAAAATTTGAATACTCAATTGATCATTTCGCCACCACTTATTAAAACTCCTGAAATAACAGTAGAAAAGAAAACACTTTCCATCGTTTTCGATCAGGATGAAGTTTTAAAACCAAACACGACCTATTGTATCAGCTTCGGAAATTCGATTCAGGATGTGAATGAAAGTAACCCGATTGAAAACTTTAAATACATATTTTCTACGGGAAGTTTTATTGATTCATTGACTTTAAAAGGGAAGGTGCAAAATGGATCTAATCTTATAACAGAAAAAGGAATTGTTGTGATGCTATACAGCGATTTTTCTGATAGCGCTGTCTACAAAAGACAACCAGATTATTTTGCAAAGACCAATGCTGACGGAACATTTCAGATCAATAATATAAAAGCTGGAAAATATAAGCTGACCGCTTTAAAAGATGTAAATGCCAATTATAAATACGATGGTGAAACGGAGATAATTGGATTTGTAGATGCTCCAATTGACATGACAGAAAAGAATACGATTCTAATCGATCTGTTTCAAGAACCCGTAAAAAAAGTTTATTTAAAAAAGCATAGTCATGATTCCTATGGAAAGATAACCTTTGTCTTCAATCAAGGTTCCGACAGTATACGTGTCAACCTATTAAACAATGATATGAAAGGCGTTCAGGAATTTTTAGAATTTTCGAAAAATAAAGACACATTGGTTTATTGGGTAAAGAATTTTATGAAAGACTCTCTGATCATGCAGGTGAACAATGGAAATATAATTTTGGATACTGTTGAATTCAAATGCATCAAAATGGAAGAAGCATTAACGTCCAAAAAAAACCCATTGAAATTAGACCTTCTTAACAGTCCGAATGGGAATCAAGCATTTGATCTGAATAGGACATTTTATTTAAAATTTAATCACCCAATTAGTTCATGGGAAAAAGGGTATATCCCTTTAAAGGAAGATACGATCCCTCTTGTTAATAAAGCATCCAGTCTCCACTATTCCATAGAAAACGAGACGGTATCAATTGTAAAATGGGATACCACCTTAGGATTAAAAAAATCTGTAATAAATGTAGAAGGGAAATCTTTAGCACATTGGAAAGAAAACACGAACTATCATTTATTAATTCTTCCCGGAACGTTCACCGATATTTTCGGATTAACAAATGATTCCATTAAAATAGATTTCAAAACAAAAGAAGAAAAATATTACGGAACAGTTAAACTTAGCATTACTATCCCTGACACCAAGACGAACTATATTGTTCAGCTGCTGGATGAAGGCGGCAATATGTTGAGAGAAGACAATATTACCAAGTCGCAGGTAATTAACTACGACTATTTGTATCCACGAAAATACAGGTTAAAACTTATTTATGATGAAAACAATAATCATAAATGGGATACAGGAAATTACTTTAAACATGTACAACCAGAAAAAGTAATTTACAATTCTGAACTGATCAATATCCGCTCTAATTGGGATGCAGAACTGGAATGGAAGATAGAGTAATGTTATTACTACTCCCTCGCATTGACATCCTTAATTACAGAATCGTAAACTCGTCGGAATCTAACAGTGCAGGAAATGTTTTCCGGAATTCAACTAACTCAGAATAATTCAAAAGGGTTGTTTCAATTGTATCCTCGTTCGATTTCATTTTGCTGATCGGTTCCCCTTTTGGATTCAATACAACCGAATCGCCGGAATGGGAAATATCATTGCCGTCATTGCCAATACGGTTCAAGCCAACTACATAACTTTGATTCTCAATAGCACGGGCAACCAACAATGACTTCCATGGATACGCTCTTCTTTCGGGCCAATTGGCAACATAAATTAATACATCATACTGCTCCTGTTTTGTATTGCGGGCCCATACAGGAAAGCGCAGGTCGTAACAAATAAGCGGACATATTTTCCATCCGTTTAATACAACAATTATTTTTTTATCCCCATACCCGTAATGATTGTCTTCATCACCCATTCGGAACAGGTGTCTTTTATCATACGTGCTGAAGGCGCCATCAGCATTCATCCACACCAAACGATTAAAATATTTTCCTGCTTCTTCACAAATAAAACTTCCGGTGATGACACAATTTTTTTCTTTCGCTTTTTGTTTCATCCAATTTATTGTGGCTCCACTCATGGGTTCAGCAAACTTCTCGGGGCTCATGCTGAAGCCGGTCGTGAACATTTCTGGAAGCACAATCAGATCCGTTGCTTCAGAAATAGCTGCGATCTTGTGAGAAAACATTTCAAGATTTTTTGATTTGTCTTCCCAGTGTAAATCCGATTGGATGATGGTTATTTTTAAATCATTCATACGAGCGGTAATTTTATTAGCGCGTTATTGCAAACAAAGAGAAACAATTCAGCATAGTGAGAATGGCATACCAGCAGCTCCCTCACAATGTCTTGCAAATTTATATTCTATTCAAAATGGCGGCAGCTTTTTCCAACGTCTCTTCTTTTTTCGCAAAACAAAAACGCAATACATTGTTATCAATTGATTCATGATAAAAAGCAGAAATAGGAATAGATGCAATCCCGAATTCTTTTGTTAAGCGCACTGCATAGTCGGCATCTTTTTCTTTACTCATCTTCTGATAGTTTAACAGCTGAAAATAGGTTCCTGCAGAAGGAGTGAAATCAAATTTAGAATTTCTGATAAGGCTGATAAAATAATCACGTTTCTTTTGATAGAAATTTCCCAACTCCAAATAATGTTCCTTTTGCTTTAAAAATTCTGCTAAGGCATATTGTATAGGAGTGTTACAAGAAAAAACCAAAAATTGATGAACCTTCCTGAACTCACTCATTAAATTTTTGGGTGCTACCACATATCCCATCTTCCAACCTGTTGCATGATACGTTTTACCGAAAGAAGAAATGATAAAACTACGTTCCGCCAGCTTGGGATAGCGGGCAACACTCTGATGTTGCTGCTGATCAAAAATAATATGTTCATATACTTCATCACTAATGATAACAATATCCGTATCGCGGGTTAATTTTTCAAGCACCAGCATATCGGTTGCCGACATGATACTCCCCGTAGGATTATGAGGAGTATTAATGATGATCATTTTTGTACGGTGATTGATCCTCTTTTTTACTTCTTCCCAATCGATCGAGTAAGTGGGGGCTTTGAGTTGAAGATAAATGGTTTTTCCACCATTCAGTTCAATGGCCGGTTGGTAACAATCATAGGCCGGTTCAAAAATGATCACCTCATCCCCTTCTCTTACCATAGCAGAAATAGCTGTATATATTGCCTGGGTGCCACCTGCAGTAATAGTGACCTCCGTTTCTGGATCATATTTTTCTCCGTAAAGCGCTTCTGTTTTTTGAGCCAATATTTCGCGCAATGCAATAAAACCAGCCATGGGGGCATATTGATTATTACCGGCTTTCATGTATTTATTCACAAGCGAAACCAGCTCTTCGCTACAATTGAAATCAGGAAACCCCTGAGAAAGGTTGATCGCATTGTTGTCAGCAGCCAATTTACTCATAACAGTAAAAATGGTCGTTCCTACATTCGGAAGCTTGCTATTTATTAAATTCGGATAATGCATAGGAGGCGATTTAAAGTTTAAAGATAAAATATTAATGAGTGAGACAGAAATTATTGAGAATTAATTGTTTCTATAAAAAGTTTATCTTTGCGGACTAAAAATTTAAAAAATTGATATCATGACAATTGAAAACAACTCGGTAGTTTCTGTAAACTATACCCTTTCAGTAAAAGAAACTGGTGAACAAGTAGAACAAACAAGCAAAGAGCATCCTTTCGTATTTATATTTGGGACAGGTGGATTGTTGGAAGATTTCGAAAACAATTTACGTGGAAAAAAAGCAGGCGACGCCTTTGATTTCTTCATTGAACATTCACGTGGATATGGTGTTCGCGATGAACAGCATGTAGTAATGATTCCTGCAGAAGCTTTTTCTTCAGAAGATGGGAAGTTTGACGAAGAAAATGTTAAGGTTGGAGTAACTCTCCCAATGGTTGACAATGACGGAAACCGATTGTATGGAAAAGTAATGGAAATTACTGCCGAACATGTAAAAATGGATTTTAACCATCCATTGGCTGGAACTGATCTTCATTTTAAAGGTGAAGTATTGGAGATTCGCACGGCAACAGAAGATGAGTTGGCTCATGGTCACGTTCACGGAGAACACGGTCATCAACACTAAGCTTTCAGCTTCGTGCAAAAGGATAACTGATTCACTATTAATATTTAAATTGGCAGCAGCAATATAAATTGACTGCTGCCAATTTTATTTTATTCAACCTATGTCGTTAGAATTACGCAGACCAGATACTACTGAATTCAAACAGATCCGTGACCACATCCGCGAATTTGAACTGGACGACCGCGAATTAATGCAAGAAGAATTTACTGCTGCTTTCAGGAATAAGGAACTGGTAGGATTTGGACGATTAAGAAAACACATCGATTGCACCGAACTGTGTTCGCTAGGAGTAGTGACAAGCCATCGTAAAAAAGGGATTGGAAAAGCCATCGTTCTGGAACTCATAAAAAGATCGGAAACCGAAATTCACCTGGTTTGTATCATCCCTAATTTCTTTAGCCCCTTCGAATTTAAGATCGTTGAAAATTTTCCCGCTTCTATTCAAAACAAGATCGAGTACTGCACTTCCGAACTAGTTGTTCCCGAAAAATATGTAGCGATGTTGCTACAAAAATAATCCCTGCAAAACTCCTTTATTCAGATTTTTCAACCTGTTCAATATCAAAAATCTGTTTTGATTTGACTAATTGCGCTCATGCAGCAACAGCTTTAAACAACAATTAAACAACATTATTATGCATGATTAATAAGATATAAAAGCCAATTAAAAAGTTTTTATAGCAATTTACAGACAAATTTTCATAGATTTGAGTGGATTTTAACAATTAAGCTCTGCTTTATGAAAAAACTATCTGCCGATGAATTCGATCAATTGCCTATTAAAGGGAAAGGACGTAGCTCTCATGTATTTAATTCCATTGTTAATTTACAAATTGGCGAAGCGCTGTTAATTGAACAAAAAGATTGGAAACGCAAAGCTAGTCCCAGCACATTAGTCCGATACATTGAAAAGAATCATGACATGAAATTTACTTGCGGTTCAATAGCAGGAGGCAGTGGCTGGGCAGTGAGACGAATTGATGGATTAACAAAAGAGACCGGAGCAAAAGAGTCTTCTGCTCCAGAACAAAAAGTGCCTGAACATGAACGCTTGCAACTCAAATCTGACTTGACTGTATTTTACCTTGGCAGAATAGCATTCCACAAGATTGAACTGATCGAAGATTCCATCAAAGCTTCTGTTGATTATTTTTGGAAAGCAGAAAGCGCAAGGGTTCAGGAGCTCTTCTATGAAATCATTAAAAGCCTAGAAGAACAAGGCCATATTGTTATAGAAAATGAGAAAACGTATATCCCTTTGAGAAGAAATTAACTGTCGATACTTACAATGCGGCCCAATACAAACGTTGACTGCCAAAACAGAAATCAATAAAAAAGAAACATGAATATAACTATCATAGGAGCCTCGGCTGGATTGGGATTAGAAACAGTAAAAAGAGGGTTAACTAGAAATCATTCGATCACCACCCTTTCTCGATCTGAAATTAAACTAGAAGATAAAAAATCGTTAAAGATGATTCTAGGTGATGCAACAAATAAAGCGGACCTATTCCATTCAATCCAAAACGCAGATGCGCTAATTATAACATTGGGCACGGGGAAGAATATGAAAGCGACTACCCTTTTTTCAGATTTTGCAAAATTAATTGTGGAATTACATCGAGCGAATAAAATAGATATTCCATTCATTTTTGTCACAGGATTTGGAGCTGGAGAAAGTAAAAATTATGTTTCTTGGCTTGTAAAGCTGTTTTTAAAATACTTTTTAAAAGATGTTTATGCTGACAAAACAAAAATGGAAGAAATTATCACTCATTCAGATCTGAATTGGACAGTTGTGAGACCAGGAAGGCTATTAGATAAAGAATTGACAGAGAAATACCGTATTGAAAACAAATTATTCAAAGGGATTAATATTGGCGGAATTAATAGAGCTGACGTAGCAGACTTTTTAATAAAACAAGCAGAAAAACAAACTGAATTAAAACAGTACATTGCTATCTCTGAAAAATAGGATAATAATAATAGCTCCAAAACGCTATTTTAAAATCTCGAAAGTAAATCCATTTTCTTTTGCCCAATCAATAAATTTAGGCAAGGTATATTCCAAATTTTTTTGGGCTTTCACATTGTCATGAAAAACAATGATAGAACCATTTCTCACATTGCTTATTACATTCTTTAGGCAACCTTCCGGGGATGTTTTTTTATCATAATCACCGCTTAATACATCCCACATAATGATTGAATACTGTGCACTAAGGTGTTTGATCTGCGATTTTTTTGCACGGCCATAAGGTGGGCGAAATAATTTTGAATCAACCACCTCCGCACATTTTTTTACATTTCTAATGTATGTTTTTGAATGCGAATTCCATCCTTTCAAATGATTAAAGGTGTGGTTGCCCACTGCATGTTTTTCTTCCAGAATTCGCTGATAAATGGCCGCATGTTTCACTACATTTTCTCCCACACAAAAAAATGTTGCTTTCGTTTCCGATTCGTTCAAAATGTCCAAGATCCACGGAGTAACTATCGGAATAGGACCATCATCAAATGTCAGATAAATTTTTTTTTCTTTGACAGGGATGCGCCATATCGCTTTCGGATATATTTTTCTGAGTAAAAATGAAGGTTGTACGATATACATGAATGAACAGGCTATAAAATAAAACGCTCCGGAATAAAATGATTCGGGAGCGTTTTATTTTTTCATTTCAAAAAATTATTAACGTTCTTGTTGCGAAGCAGGTGTCAAGTTATATCTTTCGGAAAGCTGACTGTATCGAGCTTCCAATGCTTTATCCAACGCATCTTGCTTGAAATATTTTGCGAAAGAAATAAGTTGCTCCATAATTCCCTGCGCTTGTCGCAATTCACTTCTATAATAGGCAAGTTGTTTTCTGTCTAACGAATAGTAGTAATTGATATCATTTTCATAATTATCAAACAATCGTTTCGACAATCCATTTGCTTTTTCCATTGCACCCGCTTGGTAATAAGCCAATGTGATGGAATAAACTGTTGCGTCGAAAGGAACATTTTCCTGTGGTGTAACCTCCATGCATTTATCCAATACCTTAATCGCCTTATCGTTTTTCTTTTCATCAACCAACGCTGCAGCGAGTGTTCCTGCGCTTCTGCGGACATTCAACGCACAAGAAGATAAGAACACATTATCCAGGTACGTTCCTTTGATATCCATACTTCCCCACTTGAATTTATTCATGAAGTTATCGTACATGATGTCGGTAGCAACTCGCGTTTCCTGCTGCGATTCCTGTTCGTTCTGTTTTATCGGAACGAGTCGGTAAGCCAAACCTTCCTGCTGCAAATAAGGAGCTAGATTCAGGTAAGAACTTGGAGGGGCAGTAGCAGCAAAATAAATAGGACGTTTCCAATTATTATTTGCTAATAAGTCAAGCACCATCAAGTCGTTTTTACCAAGGTAGCTTCCTGGTGCTGCCCATTCGATATTTTTTACGATACGTCCGGCCAATGCTTTCGGAACTGTTCCATTATCAACTACCAGAGCACTATCTACCGACACACTCATGTTTTTTGTCGGACAGAAGTTGTACCAAGTATCTTTCGACACTTGAACTTTGTGATCGGTATCATCGTGCTTCATAAAATCAACAAGATCTCTCACATCGATAAATCCTTGAACTTTTTTACCTTGATAATCGCTGAAGAAAGTAGCTTCACGTGTTCCCTGACGGTATTGATCTTTCGACAAAGAAAAAGGAACTGGATCTGAGTCATATGCTTTATGCACCATTTGATCGATATACCAATCGGTATTCAAAAGTTCCAGACAGATCACACGCACATCCGCACGAATACCTTCTACCTCTTGCGCATACCAAAGCGGGAAGGTATCGTTGTCTCCGTTGGTGAATAAGATGGCATTCTTCGCACAGGAGTTCAGATAATTGGCAGCGAAATCGCGGGCAATATATCTGTTCGATCGATCATGGTCATCCCACTCTTGGTTCGCCATTCTTGCTGGCACAGCCACTAAACACAATGCTGTTGCTGCAATAGCGCTAGTTGTTTGAGCTGTATATTTACAGATAAAATCATAAATGGCTAATACGCCTAACCCGATCCAGAATGCAAACGCGTAGAACGATGCTGCATAGGCATAATCCCGCTCACGGGGCTCCATTGGTTTTTGATTCAGGTAAATTACAATGGCAACACCGGTGAAGAAGAACAAAAGTCCGACAACAGCAGCGTTACGTTTGTCTTTTTTGATGTGGTAATACAAGCCTATTAATCCTAAGATCAGAGGAAGCGCCCACAAAATATTTTTTCCTTTATTGTTATCTCTTCCGTCCGGCAATCCTTGTTGAACTCCTACATTCGGATTTTCAAATACAGGTAACCCGCTTATCCAGTTGCCATCAGTAGAGTTCCCGTGACCTTGAATATCATTTTGACGGCCTACGAAATTCCAAAGAAAATAACGGGAATACATTTGTCCGATTTGATATACAAAGAAGAATTTCAGGTTTTCGCCAAACGTAGGAATATCAGCCGAAGTAGGTTCTCCTGTTTGCGGATCGGTAATGGTTTTGTGTTTATAATTTCTTGGATTGGTCCATCTTTTATAGCCTGCAACGTGTTGCGACTGGCTGCTCCACATACGAGGGAAGACGGTACAAAAATCGGGATCGTACACTGGAAGAGAATTTTTTCTGTCGTCAACAATAACATACTTCCCTTTTATCATATCCTGCGCATACACAGGGTTTCCATCTTCATACGAAATAGTAGGAGCAGAAAAATACTGCCCATATGCAATTGGCCAGGTACCATATTGCTCACGATTCAAGTAGGATAATAAGTTTACGGCATTCTCCGGGTTGTTCTCGTCCATCGGAGGATTCGCTTGCGAGCGGATCACTAATACTAGGAAGGTAGAATAGCCAATTAAAATAACGGTGAAACAAAGTATGATGGTATTCATGATCGGCTTGATCTTTTTTGTTGTGTAACGCAAACCCCAAACAATACCGCCTATTAAAAGGATACCGTATAAAATGGTACCGCTGTTAAAAGGTAATCCTAAAGTGTTGACAGCAAAAATTTCAATGTTAGCAGCCAGTTTCACAATGATAGGGATAACACCGCCTTGTATTCCACCAAGAATAATGATGGAAATGATACCGGTAATTACTAAATTTTTGGCTGTTACTTTCTCGTGCTTTTTGAAATAATAAATGAATACAATAGCAGGGATAGCCAATAAATTCAACAAATGGACACCAATAGACAAACCAATTAAATAAGCGATCAAGATGATCCAACGGTCGGCATGTGGATTGTCGGCTTCGCGCTCCCATTTAAGGATACACCAGAAAACGATAGCCGTAAAGAAACTCGACATGGCATACACCTCCCCTTCAACAGCAGAAAACCAGAAAGAATCAGAAAAAGTATAGGCCAACGCACCAACAGCACCTGCACCGAATACGGCATACATCTGTCCGGTGGTAAATTCTTTCCCCTTATCCACTATTTTACGGGCCAATGCGGTGATCGACCAGAATAAAAACAAAATGGTGAATGCGCTGCATAAGGCAGACATGGCATTGATCATTTGTCCTACTTTAGCTGTATCACCAAAAGCGAATAAACTGAAGAAACGACCAATTAAAAGGAATAAAGGAGCTCCAGGAGGGTGACCTACCTCTAATTTATAGGCACAGGCGATGTATTCACCACAATCCCAAAAGGAAGCCGTGGATTCCATAGTACTTAAATATGTAAAGGCAGCAACCAAGAAAACAAGCCAGCCAATAATATTGTTAAGACGCTGATAATTAGAGGTATTATTCATATTTTATCTTTTTATTGTGGTATTTTAATGCTTGCGAAGATAAATAATTAATTGATTAGGCAGATTTATTTTAAACCTAAAATTTGTTAATTGCCAATGGGCTTTGAAGCACTAAATTCAATAAGATTTCTAAATAAATTTTGAAGGTTAATTAAATTTATTATTTTTGCACCCCTAATCGCTTAAATGCGATCGTAGATTGTCCGATGGTGTAACTGGCAACACGTCTGGTTTTGGTCCAGAAGAGTCCAGGTTCGAGCCCTGGTCGGACAACAGAATAAAACAAAAAGCCCTTGACTTTCAACAGTTAAGGGCTTTTTGTTTTCTATCAATTCTCACACTTTTCAAACAATGCAGCTGATTCTATTTCACTGAACCAAGCAAAAGAATCATTTGAATACAGAATAAAAAAAGTCTCGCGAATGGCGAGACTTTTTTTATATACCCGATAACAGCTTGAAACCCTTGCCATGCACATTGATCAATTCGACATTTGTATCATCCTTTAAATATTTACGGAGTTTAGCAATGTATACATCCATACTTCTTCCGTTAAAATAGTTATCATCCTGCCAAATGGATTTCAATGCAAAGTTTCTGTCCAATACCTCGTTTGCATGTAAACAAAGTAATTTTAATAATTCTGCTTCCTTAGTTGTCAGCTTATGCTGAACACCTTTCAGATCAAGAATCTGGTGCTTATAATCAAATTTATATTCCCCAATAGTAAAAGAAGTGATATCAGAATTTTTAGATGCGTTACCTGCTGTTCTTCTCAAAATAGCTTTGATGCGCAACAACAACTCTTCCATACTGAAAGGTTTTGTGATGTAGTCATCAGCCCCAACCGAAAAACCTTCAATAGCATCTTCTTTCATTGACTTTGCAGTTAGAAACACAATTGGAATATTTGTATCAATTGCTCTAATCTCTTTTGCCAATGTATAACCATCCTTGATGGGCATCATCACATCCAGAATACATATTCCAAATTTATCTTTGGAAAAAAAATCGTACCCCTGTTTCCCATTTACAGCCAGAACAGTAGAATACCCTTTTGCTTCCAAATATTCTTTTAAAAGATTTCCTAGGTTAGCATCGTCTTCTACCAATAAAACTTTTGTATTTTCCATGCGATCGATTTTATAAATTAAAATTTGAATACCCCTTTAAGTGACTGTTTTATATGGTAAAAAAAGTGTGAACGTGCTTCCTTTCCCTATTTCACTATCCACAATGATGGAACCGCCATGTTTTTCAACTACTGCTTTCACATAACTTAATCCTAAACCAAACCCTTTTACATTATGAATGTTACCGGTAGGAACGCGATACATCGTATCAAATATCCGCTTCTGATTTTCTTTACTGATACCAATTCCATTGTCCTCTACAGCAATAAATATGCCTTCATTACCGTTGCTGGTAGTGATCTTTATCATCGGTTTTTCTTTTGAATACTTCAGTGCATTGTCAATCAAATTGAAGATGATATTTGTTACATGCACCCGATCAGCCATAATCATAGGCTCAGTCGCATTCAATTCTGTTTCAATTTCCCCTTCTTTGTTTTCAACCTGCAGTTTAATATTCTGAATTGTTTGTTCAATTAAATTATGGATGTCGATGTTTTGAACCTTCAGCTTAAATTGTCCTTTATCTAAAATTGCTGTTTGCAAAATGTTTTCAACGAGTAAACTCAAACGTTTGTTTTCATCCCCGATCATTTTTACATAGTTACTTACCCGTTCCTGAGATTTCTCAACCGACTTATCATTCAATACTTCAACAGCTAAAGAGATTGTAGATATTGGCGTTTTAAACTCATGCGTCATATTACTGATAAAATCGTTTTTTATTTCCGACAACTTTTTCTGCTTAAAAATGGTGGAGATGGAATAGTAAAAAGAAAAGATCAACGTCATCATAAACAAAAAAGAAACAAGCAATAATCCCCACATGGAACTAAGCAAATACCTGTTTTGATTCGGAAAGAAAACTGATAAATATTGCGGTTTGATAAAAATATTATCAGGAGAAATATTTACTTGATAAGGAGGATTGTCTATCGCTGCTGGATTTTCAGATCCCGCTGATGAATCAGCTGCAGCCTTTTTTTCGGCAACAACACTAAAAACATATTTAGCAGTGATTCCCTTTTCTAACAGTTCAACATGCAGAATAGAATCCAACAACAAAGTGTCTGTCTTATGATTATAGTTATTGTATACATTGATACTTACCAGCTCGTCAAAAATGTCGTTAACCATTTCACTTTTATGCGAGTTCCAGTTTTGATTCGCCTCAATTCCACCAAACTGCTGAAAAAAAGTAGGGCCATCACTTTTGGCGCGTGCATCGAAATTGCTGGAAGCTGTATCACTTGAATAATCTTTCTGTCTCGTTTTTTTAACGATGATCCCATTAGAATCGGCAGCATAATCTTCCACAATTTTTACATTCACTTTGTTGTTTTGCAAAGCAAATGGATGTTTTTCAGAGATAGAATCTTTAATGAATTTGGAACTACTTTTTGGGGATCCATCAGCACTGTACCATAAGATTCCTTGCTTTCTGAATTTTATCTTTTTAGTGATCTTAGCAGCAGCCTGAAGTTTTTCCATTCGGGAAACAACATTCGTTAATGCTTCGTTCACGTTTTGTTCAAAGCGTTCTTTGCCTAAATCAATAGCGTTGCCAATCCAATATACCTGAATACCTATCAAGCCCATCAATGCGAGGCTTGCAATTACGGTGATTGTGCGAATACTGCTTTTATTCATCGTGCGTTTGAAACTATAACAAAAATAGGCGATTACAACAGAACGTTTAAGGCCTTAACATTATTTAACAGGTGTTAACACGTGTTTAACAACCGCACTTGATTTTGCTCCTTATTTTTGGTGAAGTTATTTAGTTTTTAGTTTGTTTTGGAATATGAATGCTCATTGTTCTGAAATCTACATTCCCATCCAAAGATTTCGCACAAACAACCATGAAGAAAGAGGCTCCTCAAAGAGTCTCTTTTTATTTATATTTATTTAGTATTTTTACAATTAGCAGATCGAACAATTGGAGGCATTTCATCTTCGGTCAATAATACAAGTAAAACTATCAGCAGCATTCCATCCTATGCAAAAAATAAAAAACTATATCAACGGGGAATTAATTGAACCGACAAGCAAACAATACATCGACAACTACAATCCTGCAACAGGAAAAGTATATTCTCTGATTCCTGATTCAGATGCGATGGATGTTGAGTTGGCAACCAAAGCTGCATTAGCTGCTTTCCCTTCCTGGAGTAACACCCCGAAAGATGAACGTTCACGCATACTTCTAAAGATCTCTGAGTTGATAGAAAAAAATTTAGACCGCTTAGCTATTGCTGAATCTATTGATAATGGGAAACCTGTTTCATTGGCTAAACTGGTAGACATTCCTCGTGCGGCAAGTAATTTTCATTTTTATGCAACAGCTATTTTACATTTTGCTTCAGAAAGTCATGCGATGGAAGATACTGCAATCAATTACACTGTAAAAAATCCGGTTGGCGTTGCGGGCTGCATCTCCCCATGGAATTTACCTTTGTACTTATTCACCTGGAAAATAGCACCAGCAATTGCAACAGGAAACTGTGTGGTAGCAAAACCTTCAGAGATAACTCCTATGACAGCTTATCTGCTTTCTGAATTATGTATTGAAGCGGGTTTACCGAAAGGGGTGTTAAATATTGTACATGGTTATGGACACAAAGTAGGTTCAGCAATCACAGCACATCCTAACATACCATTGATCTCCTTTACTGGCGGAACAAAGACCGGCGCTGAGATTGCAAGAGTAGCGGCTCCTATGTTTAAAAAATTATCACTTGAATTGGGTGGAAAAAATCCAAACATCATTTTTGCTGACTGTGATTTTGAAAAAATGATCAAAATAACACTCAACTCTTCCTTCGCAAACCAAGGTCAGATCTGCCTATGCGGCTCACGTATTTTAGTGGAACGTTCTATCTATGAAAAATTTAAAACCGAATTTGTTTCTCGAGTTCAAAAAATGAAAGTAGGAAATCCGGCCGCCGAAGATAGTAGATTGGGTGCGGTGGTTTCAAAACCACACATGGAAAAAGTTTTGTCGTTTGTTGAATTGGCAAAACAAGAAGGTGGAAACGTGTTATGCGGAGGTTATCAAGTGAAACTTGAAGGTGAATTTTCCGAAGGGTATTATATTGCTCCAACCGTTATTGAAGGATTAACATATAACTGCAGAACAAACATGGAAGAGATCTTTGGGCCTGTTGTAACCATTATGCCTTTTGATACGGAAGAAGAAGCATTGCTTTATGCGAATGCAACGCAATATGGTTTGGCATCGATTCTATGGACAGAAAATTTAACGCGCGCACATCGCATGGCCAATACTATTCATGCAGGAATTGTTTGGATCAACTGCTGGTTGTTACGCGATCTGAGAACTCCATTCGGGGGTGTTAAAAGTTCTGGTGTTGGACGTGAAGGGGGTTTTGAAGCTCTGAACTTCTTTACGGAACCCAAAAATATTTGTATAAAACTGAAATAGAATATTGAAATAGTTGATCAACTAAAATTTATTAATAGTCAAGTTCCTACAATTATTTAATTTAAACAGCATCAGTTCTCTCCTTTTTTTATTTTTAAAATTACATGAATAATGGATTTTAAAATTCTTTCTATCAAATAAATTGAGTTCAATTAAAAGTATACTATTTTTATTATATTTGAATAGCAAACAAATTCAAAAAATTATAGAACACATGAAAACAAATCAATTTTTAAAAAAAATATATATTACTTCGCTATTTCTAGTTATTGTTTGCATTCTTTCCCTAAAAAGCTACGGACAATGCAATCCTATTATTCCGATCACTAGCAATGTGGTGAGCAGCAGTCAAACTGTAGATGGCGGCTTTACCCCTCAGTGGGTTTGTTCGGGGGACTCACTTTCCTCAAACGGGGGGTCATTTAATGTTTTCCTTGAATCAAGTGCTGTGATGACCACTGGAGGTGGTATCGATTCCATTTATGTAAAAGCAGGTGCTAGGCTTACTATGAACGGAGGCATTCACCATATTATTTTCGAACCATTGGCTATTTTGAATATATTAGGTGGTATTCCTTCTTATGATACTTGTGTTAGCATTAATTATAATTACAGTCAAGCTCCTGCAGGGGGGTGTCTTCTCACTTCTTTAAATAATATGCAGTTGAGTGATGTTAAATTTAGCATCAGTCCGAATCCTGCAAAAGATCAATTGACAATTGAAACAACAAAAGCAACAAGCATTGAAATAATGAATGTATTGGGCGAAATATTAGTTGAGCGTATCATAGATAAAAAGGAAGTTATCTCTATTACCAACTTCAATAAGGGAGTATATTTTATTAAAGATCGGATGACCGGCAGAACAATTAAGTTCATAAAAGAATAATTTGAATAAATAGATTGATAAAAAAACCCTCAACAATTAAATTATTGAGGGTTTTTTTTATTTAATTTTTAAGAATAATCTACTTATATATTTCCTGCCAAGACACACGTCTTTTTGTAATGTTTTACTTTGCCCGACAGATCAAACACTTCGAAGTAAATGATATAAATTCCGATACGCGCTTTTTCCCTATCATTATCAATTCCATCCCAGGAGATTGTTCCTTTAACACCCAATAATTCATTCCGTGTAAGCAATTTTACAATTCTTCCTTTGCTATCGTAGATGGTCAAATTTGCAACAAATCCGGGGGTATCAAAATGATAATTGATATTCACTACGTCATTTATTCCATCTTCATCTGGAGAAAAAATTTCTGGTGTTATTTCAATGGCGTTATCTGTTTCTCCTGCATCCTGGTATTGTGAATTTTTATATGCGGGGGTTGCAAAACCTACCGCTTCGGCTGCTGAATGCCAATTGGTTCGATCCTGTGTAGGACGTTCAAAATTAATACGCTCTAAAGAAATACCTTTTGTGTCGGTTAATAAACCGAAATGCATGTTGTCATAATAGGTAAAATTATCTATGATACCTGTTGCAGTAGATAAACAAACCGTTCCGCCAGCAATACTCATAGTAGGTAGGTTTCCCATATCTAGAAACCCTTCCGGATTAGTAGTGGTGTTATTTGCTTGAACGATAGCCCCGTTTTCGCTTAATACAATGTATTCCTGCGGAAAGATCAAATAGCCATCATTCGAAATCGTTTCGGGATTGGAAATTATATTCGTGATTGTATCATAGTTCGACAATGTGAGTGTATTCAGATCAATAACTTTATTCGAACGGTTGTAAATTTCTACAAAATCATATCCGCCCGTTTTAGGATCAAACATAATTTCATTGATCACAATATCGTTTGCCACAGCAGGCTGAGGAATGGCAAACTGACCTGAATTGTCTGCGCCCAAAGCATTTCCTACACAATCGGTAATGGTATTGTTTACGGTAATGGTATAAATTGTTCCAACATTTAATACTGTTCCTAACGCTAACCGCACACTTTTATAATCAGGCGCTATTACCTTTACTTGGATTGGATTTCCTACACTGTTATCGATCAAGTAAATTGCTGGATTGATCATCGAGGTGCTATCCAACGCTTCGTTAAAATACAACTGAATCGTATCTGCGGCAATGACGCTAACACGCAAAACTTGTGGGGGTGTATGATCCGGATTGTTTGCATCAACTGAATTCTTAACACCGGGTGTTCCTCCATTTGAATTGGTTGAGGCACGCCAGTTCGATATTCCTGCACAAGGATTAGTAGGATCAATTTGTTCTAAACTGTAACCTCCATCTTTTTTTATCGCATCCTGATACCAGCTATCTGTATAAGAAACTGTTGAAACAATTATTCCATCAGGCGTTTTTAATGTAAGCGTTTGACCCGTATTCGTTAATGCGGGAAAACTCACTAATGCTGAAGCATTGATTCCGGGAGGCATTCCTGACAATCCGGAGACAGATGTTAAAACAATAAAGCTGTCGGCAGGAACTATAATTCCAGGTAACACTTTTGTGTTTGTACCGGCAGAAAATGTCCAATTATTAAGGTTGATGGGAAAGGCCGTTCGATTGAATAACTCTACATATTCATTATTCGGTAAAATTGTAACAACAGGATCTGGGTCAGCCATAATTTCATTGATCACAATGTCGAAAGGTTTGACCTTATAATAGGAAAAAGTGGTTGATAGCGGAGAAAGGAGGTTGCCCGAGCAATCAGTAATATTGGTGAAGGTAAGTGTATATGTAGAATCAGACAGGAGAGCAGTACTCAAAAGAACGTCGATACACGTGAGTGTTGCATTTGCATTTATTGATAAGGGATTCCCGATGCCGTTACTGATTAAATAATTGGATGGAATTGGTAATTGAAATGCATCAATCGCTTCCGAAAAACAAACAGTCATATGTGTTGCATCAACAACAGTAACACTTACACTGGTTGGTGGAATAAGATCAACAACCGTTGAATAAACGCTGTTTTGTATGCCGGGTGTTCCTCCAATTGCATTTGAGGATGCAATCCAATTGCTAGATACAGGACAACCTACGGGTGCATTCGGATTTACTAATTCGAGCGTCCAGCCACCATCTTTTTTGATAACATCCTGATACCATGCATCCAAATAATTTACTGAATCAATAACAATTAATGTATTATCCAATAATTTTAAATTATCTCCAGCATTGTTCAAAGAAGGAAAACTGCTCAACCCAATTCGGCTGCCAAATGCTGTAAACAAAGCCGTATCAGAAGTTGAACACAAAATTAAATATTGATTGGGGCCTAATGCAACATTGCCAATTGTACCTGTTGAAGAACCATCAGTAAATTTCCAACCATTTAAATTAAATGTGTTGGCGCTGCGGTTAAATAGTTCAACAAATTCTACTGCAGGCAAACCTATCACAGGACTAGGATCAGCAAAAATTTCATTTATGATAATGTCTTTATAAAGTGGAGTAGCAGGGGCTACATACATAAATGTAGCGGTTGTTGTTGTTATTGCATTCGCACTTAGATCTTGAACATTAAAAACCGATAAGGTATTTAAAAGTCCACTTGAAAAAGGTGTTGCAAAGGTCAAGTGAACAAGACTTAAATTTGCTGCATCGCGCAAAGCAACAGAAGGATTTCCTAAACCATTATCCGCACTATAGTTTGCAACTGTTTGAGATGTTGTAAGATCCACATTTTCATTGAACAAAACATCTACTTGTGTATTTGAAATTACTGATGACGAAACAATTAATGGCGGAGTAACATCAACAATAACGAGTCCGTTATAAAAATCATCGAAATAAAATTTGGTTGATGAACTAACGGTATAAACAGCTGCAACACCAAAAAAACTAGCGGATGTGAAGACGTTATCCGTTCCGGTTGCTTCAAGCCCATAAGCAGTTCCTCCTAATGGATCCACAAACAAACTCCAGTTTCCAGCTGCATCACGCGTTACTTTTACACCCAGCGAAAACGATGCAGCAATTTCTCCATTTGTTCCCCGGCAAACAGAAGTGCTTGTTAATCCTGTCTGACGAAAAAGTTCAACAGCATCCAAACTTCCTGCTTCACCAAATTGTAAATAATATCCGTTCAAAGCGCCCTCCAAGTTTGCTTGATCGGAAACCAGATACACTCTTCCGTAATTACTTCCGGAAGGGGCAAACGATTGTTTAATATAAAAATTCCATTGAAAATTATCGATTGAGGCACCTGGACTTGCAGAAGAAAGATAGCTAGCACCTGCAATGGTATTGTTTAATTGCAACTGCTGAGATGCATTCACAACGTATTCAGCGGCATCACCACTCCACACAGGAGAAGATGTAAAATCACCGTCACTGAAATTATCGGTCACCTGAGCTGATGCAAAGGAAGTAATAAAGAAAAAAAATAAAACAATTGAGCGCATAGCTTACATTATATATCTAGTAAATATATATAAAAGTGATTAGAGCTGAATTAAGAAATGATTAAATAATTTGTACTAATTAATGGGTGATGTTAAAATTAATATTGACAATTAAATAAAAACAAATTAGCTTTGTAGCAATAAATGAAAATGATCTGTAAAATAAAAAACACAACAAGAAAAGTTTCCATAGCGTAAAGGTAAACTAGTGTTTTATATATAAAATAAACACCTAAGCCTTTCCAAATTGGAGAGGCTTTTTTTATATCGCCTTTAAAAAATGAATGTGGCGAAATAATAAAAATGAAATAAAATGAAAGTAGCAGTAGTAGGCGCAACCGGTTTGGTTGGTTCAAAAATGATTCAGGTATTGGAAGAGCGTAATTTTCCAATCACAGAACTAATCCCTGTAGCGTCCGAAAAATCTGTTGGTAAAGAAGTTTCGTATTCAGGTAAAAAATACAAGGTTGTTGCCATGCAAACTGCGATTGATATGAAACCTAATGTTGCGCTATTCTCTGCAGGTGGCGGAACATCTTTGGAATGGGCTCCGAAATTTGCTGCTGCGGGAATTACTGTCATCGATAATTCTTCTGCATGGAGGATGGATGAAACAAAAAAATTAGTTGTTCCTGAAATTAATGCAGGTGTATTGACTGCTACCGATAAAATTATTGCAAACCCAAACTGTTCTACGATTCAATTGGTTGTTGCATTAAACCCCTTACATAAAAAATATACTATTCAACGAATTGTTGTTTCTACCTACCAATCTGTTACAGGAACTGGTGTGAAAGCGGTTGACCAGATGATGAATGAACGTAAAGGAATTAAAGGGGAGATGGCGTATCCTTATCCGATCGACTTGAATGTAATTCCTCAGATTGATGTTTTTACCGACAACGGATACACCAAAGAAGAAATGAAAATGGTGAATGAAACAAAGAAGATCATGGATAAAAATATTCGTGTAACGGCTACCACAGTGCGTATCCCTGTAATGGGAGGACATAGCGAGAGTGTGAATGTAGAATTTGAAAATGACTTTGATCTAAATGACGTTCGCTCCATTTTACAAACCGCGCCTGGTGTAGTTTTAGTAGACGACATCAAAAATTTAAAATATCCGATGCCAATGGATGCACATGATAAAGATGAAGTATTTGTAGGTCGCATACGGAGAGATGAAACACAACCGAATACATTGAACATGTGGATTGTTTCTGACAATCTTCGCAAAGGCGCAGCTACCAATGCCATTCAGATTGCAGAATATTTAATGGCTAAGAAATTGATCTAGCTCCCCTACCCACTTTACTCAAGCTGATACATAGGAAATTAAGGATTCGTTTACTCAGTAGTTGGAGGGTTCTCTATTTTGTTCTCATCAATCGATTCAGTAGAAATATCTTGTTTGTTCTTTCCAAAGAACCTTTTTTGGTATAATACAATCATTGCAACACCGACGCTAATGGAAAAATCTGCAAAATTGAAAACTGGACGAAAGAAAATAAAGTCTTCGCTTCCCCAGACTGGAAACCAGGATGGGAAGTGACCTTCAATCACCGGGAAGTAAAACATATCCACTACTTTACCATGCAGTAAAGTAGCATATCCCCCTTCCGCAGGCATAAATTTAGCGATATCATAATTACTGTCACTGAATATCATTCCATAAAAAGCACTGTCAATAATATTTCCAAGAGCGCCAGCAAAAATCAAAGCAATGCAAACAATGTATAATTTATCTTCCTTCTTTGATGTTAAGGTCCAGAGGTAATATCCAATTCCCCCTACAGCAACAATACGGAACGTACTTAAAAACAATTTCCCAAACTGACCGCCAAACTCAAGTCCATAGGCCATTCCATTATTTTCTGTGAAATGAATAATGAACCAGTTTCCAGCAATATTTACTTCTTCCCCAAGAAAAAAATGAGTTTTGATATAGATCTTGATCAGCTGATCGATCAAGAGTACAAGGAATACAATAGATAATGCTTTTCTCACAGAGCGGGTATTTAATTTTTTGTAAAAATAAAGAAAGGTTACACAACGGTAACCTTTCTTATATAAATAATTTTACTTTTTTAAAATGTACGATTAATTGTTTTGCTGCAATTTAGCTTCTATTGCTAATGTTGCATGAGGAACGCTTCTTAAGCGCTCTTTAGAAATTAATTTTCCTGTTGCTCTGCAAATACCATATGTTTTGTTTTCAATACGGATCAATGCGTTTTGCAGATTTTGAATAAATTTCTCTTGACGACCGGCTAAATGCGCTGTTTCCTCTTTTGACAATACATCCGAACCATCTTCTAATAATTTGAAGGTAGGAGAAGTATCATCTGTACCATGATCATCTTTGTGAGAAAGTGTGCTCTTCAATAATTCAAAATCTTTTTGAGCTTCCGATAATTTTTTAAGAATCAATTCTTTGAATTCTTTCAATTCAGAATCTGAGTAACGGGTACGTGTATCTGTATTGATATGTGGTTTAGGAGCTGGGCCCATTGGTCTGCGAATAGATGGTGTTTTGTATTCTACCACCATTGGCGCTTCATCAGAACTATAATCATCGTCTGAATCAAAACGTTGTTTTTTCTTTGAAACAGGTTCCGCTTTCGCGACTGCCGGACGGGCAGGTTTAACAACTGGCTTTGCAGCAACTTTAGCAACCACTTTAGCAACTGGTTTTACAGGCGCTTTTTTAACGATTACCTTTTTTACTGGCTTTGCTACCTTTTTTGCTACTACTTTTTTAGGAGCTACTTTCCCGCCTGCTGGACGGGCAGATTTAACCACTTTCTTTTGTGCTAATTTTTTTACTGCTTTCTTAGGAGCAGTTTTCTTTGCTTGTTTTGCTACCACCTTTTTTACAGGTTTTTTAGCTACTACTTTTTTTGCTGGTTTTGCTGCTTTTTTAGGAGCAGCTTTCTTTGCAGGCTTTTTTGCTACCGCTTTTTTTACTGGTTTCTTAGCTATTACCTTTTTTGCTGGTTTTGCTGCTTTTTTAGGAGCAGCTTTCTTTGCAGGCTTTCTTGCTACCGCTTTTTTTACCGGTTTTACAGTTTTCTTAGCTGGTTTTCCTTTTTGCGCTTTTTTAGCCATTGTATTTAATTTAGTAGTTTAGTAATCGTAATTAATGTTTTAATCTCTTCGTCTAATTCAATCTCGGAACCTTTTGTAGCTTCCACATTATCAACAAGTTCTAACGATGAAGCTAAAATTTCCGCGCAAATATAGTCCAAATTATTATTGATGGCAGAATTTATAGCAGAATTTCTCTGGATTTTTACGTCAATGCGGTCTGTAACGTCCAAATTAGTTTCTTTTCGGAGGTTTTGGATCCTGTTCACCAACTCTCGGGCCAACCCTTCTTCACGAAGTGCTGAACTTATTGTAATATCCAGTGCTACAGTTAATTGACCCGAATTTGCAACTTTCCACCCAGGAATGTCAACCGGGATGATTTCCACATCCTCTGTCTCCAACAATATGGTTTCTCCCTCAATTATCATTTCGTATTTCCCCGTTTTCTCGATTCCTGAAATTATTGCTGCTCCATTTTCATTCGCAAAAGTTTGAACTGCTTTCATGTTCTTGCCACATTTTTTACCCAATGTTTTGAAGTTGAGTTTCATATTTTTCACAATTTGCGT
>Ga0209596_1000714_pt1 | contig 30605 bp, 28 predicted proteins | sample M_130807_MF_Meta_FD_187314 | JGI IMG/M metagenome (GOLD analysis project Ga0209596, IMG submission 187314) | Freshwater microbial communities from Lake Montjoie, Canada to study carbon cycling - M_130807_MF_MetaG (SPAdes) (version 2) | ecosystem: Environmental > Aquatic > Freshwater > Lake... | reverse complement strand
CCGCATCGCGTGTTCTAGTGGCCGAAAAGTTTTCCAAGCCCGCCCTCCAGCAGCGACGCGAGGCCGCCCTGCAGCGCACCGCCCTCGACGGGCTGGCCGTGCGGCGTGAGCTTGTCCACGAGCTGCGGGAGGATCTCCGCGATATGGCCGGATATCTGGCCCGGATCGATCCCGGTCTGCGCCGCAATCTGGCGGAGCTGATCCGCGCCGAAAACTTGCTCGATGTTCTGCGCGGTCGGTGGCGGATTTGGCCCGGTGCCCACCCAGCCCTGCACGAGGTCACCGAGACCGTGCGCACTGAATTTTTGCAACAGCCCACCGATGCCACCGCTGCCCGTGATGAGGCCGCCGACGGAATTCAGAAGGCTGCTCTGATGGCCGCCGCTGCCGCCGAGAAGTGAGCCAAGAAGGCCGCTGATGAGACTCATAAAATTGGTGTTTGTTGGTGAAAGTGGACGCGCACACTAGCGGTGCGCGCGCTAATTGCAATCATCGCAGGAATGCGGCACGGGGAGCGCGGACTTCCAGCCCGCAATGTCCGGCATCCCTGCCGGATATCGGCGTGCATCCTGCGCACGGAAGTCCGCGTGCAGGATGCACGCCCGATTCGCGCTGGAAGCACGAATCTGCGGGCTGGAAGCCCGCGCTCCCCACGCGCTCCCCTCACGCCTCGGATTCATCGCGCGTCTCACGCGGCGGGTAGCGGACCATCGAGGTGAACTTGTGCGGGCCGAAGCCGAACGGCTTGTAAAACTCCTGCGTGTCGCGCGTGAACAGATCGATCCGGCATCCGCGCAGGTCCGGGTGAGCGAGGATTTGCGTGAGCATCCATTGCCCGATCCCCGCGCCGCGGTGCGCCTCGCCGATCACAAAATCGCACAGGTAGCCGACCGTCGCCGCATCGGTGACCACTCGCGCAAAGCCGGCGAGCTTTCCGCCACGCAGGAGCGCGAAGGACAGCGAACGCCGCACGCTGCGCTCGATCACTTCGCGCCCGCGCGTCTCCGCCCAGTACGTGCCCCACAGCAGCGAGCACAGCTCCGCAAAATCAATCCGGTCGGGATCGTCGGTCAGCGTGTAGTCGTTGTGCGTCCATTCCATGCGGGGCGACGCTGCCGCATCGCGCGCCGCGCGTCCATCACGCAAAGAATGCACGGCGATGCCCTGCGCAGCGGCCCCAATCTTAATCCTAATGAGGCTCTTGCAAAACCCTCAGAAATCTCCACCCGCAGAACACGTCATCAGAGAGCGCTGCGATTTTTTGAATCCCTGCGGAGGGGTTTTGCAAGAGCCTCTAATCTTAATCATAATCCCCGGCCTCCACCCGTCACGGAGGGGAGCAAGATTAAGATTGGGATTAGGATTAAGAGCGCACGGAAAAATACCGCAGTTGCACACCCGCGCACCGCTCTGCCAGCGTGCGCCGCATGAAAGTTCCCTACTTCCAAGTGGACGCGTTCACTGAGCGCGCCTTCAGCGGCAACCCCGCCGGCGTGTGCCTGCTCGACTGCTGGATGCCCGACGCCGTGCTCCAGCAAATCGCCGAGGAGAACAACCTTTCCGAGACCGCGTTCCTCGTCGGCAGCGGCGATACCAAAGACAGTTGGGAGCTGCGCTGGTTCACTCCGACCGTCGAGGTGGATCTGTGCGGCCATGCGACGCTCGCAGCGGCGTTCGTGATCTTCACGGAACTCGGACACACCGGCACCGCGGTGAATTTCAAAACCACGAGCGGCGAGCTCGGCGCGACTTTTGAAAATGGCGTGGTGATGATGGATTTCCCCTCGCGTCCCGGCGTGCCGTGCGCCGCGCCCGCGGGGCTCGTGAGCGGCCTCGGCCACATCCCGCGCGAAGTGCGCAAGAGCCGCGACTTCCTCGCGCTCCTCGGCAGCGAGGACGAAGTGCGCACACTCACACCCGACCTCCCGCAACTCGCGTCACTCGACTGCCTCGGCATCATCGCCACGGCGCGCGGGAGCGACGCGGATTTCGTCTCGCGCTTCTTCGCGCCGAGCGTCGGCATCGCGGAGGATCCTGTGACCGGCAGCGCGCACTGCACGCTCATCCCGTACTGGGCGGAAAAGCTCGGGAAGCAAAAGCTCACCGCCCGCCAGCTCTCGCGCCGCGGCGGCACGCTCCACTGCGAGATGCGCGGCGAACGCGTCGGCATCGGCGGCAGCGCCGCACTCTACAGCCGCGCGCAGTTGCAGATCCCGGACTGAACCGCCGCATTTTTGGAAACGCAGAGACGCAGAGACGCGGAGGGGATGAATGGGATCGGCGGTCGTTAATCGGGGTTCCGCTGGCATTCGTTCGCTCGCGAAAAGCGCCACGCATTGTTTCTTCCTCTGCGTCTCTGCGTCTGCGCGTTTTTCCGGAACACGCCCGTCCGGAACACTGCCGAAAAAAAGCGCCGCACCCTTCCGGATGCGGCGCTGTGTGTGACTTGTCAGACAGCGGTCTTACTTCTCTTTCTTTGTCTTTGCGGGCGCAGCCAGGAACTCTTCCTTTGTGAGCTTCCCGTCCTTGTTTGCGTCCTTCTTGTCGAACTGCGCCTCGGCCTTCGCCTTGTCCTTGGCGTCCTTGGTGAACTCCTCCTTCGTGACGGATTCCTTGTCGCCGGCGATCTGCTTCCATGCGGCTTCCGGATCGGCCTTCTTCTTTTCGCCCTTTGCGGCGCTGGCGGTCTGGATGCCCATGGCGGTGATGACGAGCGCTGCGAGGGTGGTGATGATGCGTTTCATTATTCTTCTTCGGATTGAGTTGTTGTTGTTGTTGCGCGCGCCGCCGTGGGATCACGCCGGTGCGATTGCGGTGGAAATGTGAGCCGTTCGCCCCTCCGCCCGCAACGTACATATTTTGCAAAAACTCGCCCACCCTTGTCCCAAACGACTCCGCACCGGCTATGTCCCCGTTCCGCCTGGAAAAAACTATTTCTTCCAATTTCCGGCCTCCCGGTCTCATGTAGCCCGCTCCAAATCTTGAAAACCGAAACTCTCACCGGGCAGCACGCAGTCGCTTCCCTTGCCGGGCGGAACCCCGGCACTGCCGCATCGCCATCCGTTTTCTCCCCCGTGCGCTGAGGCTCTGTGCCGCGCCGGGTTGCAGTCATTCGCATTTGAAAAAATATGGGACCGTCCACTGATGTCACACGCCCGCGGAACCTCGACTGGAAGCGCGCCGCCGCGCTCCTCTACGGGGACTGGGGAACATCGAAGGCCTACGTCATCGGCTACGCGTTCCTCGCGATGCAGTTCGCGTCGCTGCACACGATCATCGCCGTCTCGCTCATTACGGGGCTGGTCGGGCTGAACTACCTGGTCGTCTGCAAACATTTCCCCGACGGCGGCGGCGTCTATTCCGCCGCGCGCTCGCAGGGCCGCACGCTCGCCGTCATCGGCGCGCTGCTGCTCATCGCGGACCTCACCGTCACCGCGTCCCTCAGCGGCTACGACGCTCTGAAATATTTCTTCCCGAACCTCGCCAACATCTGGGTGCCCGGACTCACGATGATCGCCGTCGTCGCATTCGGCGTGCTGAATTCCTTCGGCCCGCGCCACAGCGGCGGCCTCGCTGTCGGCCTCGCGATCCCGATGGTCCTGCTCGTGATCGTGCTCATCGCACTCGCCATGCCGCACTTCACCACCGACCTCGCGCCATTTCCGACGGGCCACACAAAGGCGCACGCTTGGGGATCATTTGTGAGCTCGATCCTCGCCCTGAGTGGCGTCGAGGCCATCGCCAGCCTCACCGGCGTGCTGAAGCTCGATCCAGGCTCGACACCGGAAAAACCGCGCGTCTGCCACGCAGCGCGCCGTGCGATCATCCCCGTCGCGCTCGAAGTCGTCGGCGGCACGATCCTTCTCGGCTGGGCGACCATGTCGCTCTGGAAATGCAGCCACTCCGCATTCTCCCCCGAGCAGACGATGCTGGCCCGCCTCACGGAGGACAGCTCACACGTCCTGCGCGTGCTCGGCGAGGAATTCGCCACAAAGGCGTTCGGCCACGGTGCAGGCATCATCATGGGCATCGTCACCGGCATCATCGTCGGCCTCCTGCTGCTCAGCGCCGTGAATACCGCCATCGCCGCCCTCATCGGCATGCTCTACACGCTCGCGCGCGACGGCGAGATGCCGCGCCCCTTCCTCGCGCTGAACCGCTACGGCGTCCCGAAGCTCCCGCTCATCGTCGCCACCATCCTGCCGTGTGTCGTCCTCCTCATCACCTACGCCGACCCGGACGCCGCACTCGCCACCCTCGGCGATCTCTACGCGATCGGCGTCGTCGGCGCGATCACCGTTAACCTTGGCTCGTGCACGTTTAACAAGAATCTCTGCCTGACCCTCTTCGAACGAGGCCTGCTGGGCTTCACGTTTCTCATCCTCTTCTGCGTCGAGGTCTCGCTCGCGTATGAAAAGCACCTCGCGTTGTTTTTCGTCGTCATCGTCCTCGGCGTCGGCTTCTGGCTCCGCTCGCTCTCGCACAAGGCCAGCGGCCTCGCCACCGTCACCGTCGCCAAGGCGATGGCCGACATGGTCTCCGACGAGACCATCGCACGCCTGCGCCCGCAGTCTCTTGCGGAAGGGCGGAAAATTCTCGTCTGCGCCCGCGGCGTCACGCCCGTGCTGAAGTACGCGCTGAACGAGGCGCGGCTCCACAAGGCAGTCCTCTGCGTCCTCTACATGCGCGAAATCGCCGTCCTCCTCGGCGGTGCACAAACCGGCGAATCCCGCCGCGCCCGCTGGCAGGACGACCCGCAGGCCGCCGCGATCATGACGCTCATGCTCAAGCTCGGCGAAGAGACCGGCGTCTGCGTGCAGCCGATCTTCACCGGCACCACCGATCCTTCCAGCACCATCGTGGACATCGCCGCGACGCTCGGCGTGGATCTCGTCATGCTCGGCTCATCGCATCGCGCGGCGATGGCACGGCTGCTGAAAGGCAACGTCATCGAGCGCGTCGCGAGCAATCTCCCCGAGAACATCGAACTGGTGATCCACAGTTGACGCGGGCGACGGTCGAAGTCGAGGCGCTCTTCGAGGTCAAGTAGCACCCCGCCCGCAACCACGGCGCAGGAGCATCCGGCAGGTGTATCAATCACGATATTCACCCTGTCTTCGGACGCGCGCCACGTTCCAAAGAGTCAGGGACTGGTGCGAGGAACGCGTATGCCGGGCCGGGTTGACTTCCGCCGACGGGTGGGCGACGGAAGGAGGACAATGCGCTGGGCAATCCGTTTGGGCCGTATCGCCGGAATCGAAGTCCGGATCCATGTCACCTTTTTCCTGCTGCTCGCGTACCTCGGGTTCGCGGGCTACCACGGCGCGGGCACGGAAGTCGCGATCACCACGCGCGTGAGCGCGGCGTTGCAGCTCATGTTGCTCGTGTGCATCGTGTTTTTGTGCGTGCTGCTGCACGAGTTCGGGCACGCGTTTGCCGCGCGACGGTGCGGGATTCGCACGCCGGACATCACGCTGTTTCCATTCGGCGGCGTCGCGCGCATCGAGCGGATGCCGGAGAATCCACGCCAGGAAATCTTCATCGCGCTCGCGGGGCCCGCGGTGAATGTCATCATCGCCGCGGGGCTCTGGGCGGTGCTCGCGATCTTCTGGCGTGCGGTGCCGCAGGAGCAGATGGGGACGGCCGCCTCGCTCGCCGTCGAGGTGATGTCCATCAATGTGATGCTGCTTGTTTTCAATCTCATCCCGGCGTTTCCGATGGACGGTGGCCGCGTGCTGCGGGCGCTGCTTGCCATGCGGCTCGACCACGGGCGGGCGACGCGCATCGCCGCGCACATCGGGCAGGCGCTCGCGGTCGCGCTCGGCCTCCTCGGCGTGTTCGGCATGAGCATCCGCACGCATGTGATCGAGCCGAACCCGATGCTGATCGTCGTCGCGTTTTTCGTCTTCATGGCGGCGGCGAATGAGGCGGGCGCGGTGCAACTCCAGTCCGTCACGCGCGGGCTGTCCATCGCAGCGGCGATGGTCACGGACTTCCGCTCGCTGCCGCGGAATGCGAGCCTCGGCGAGGCGTCGGAAATGCTGCTGCACAGCTCGCAGCACGAGTTCCCCGTGATCGATCCCGATGGCACGCTGCGCGGGATTTTCACGCGCAGCGAACTCGTCTCGGCGCTGCGCGAGTCCGGGCCCGAGGGCTCGGTGCTCGGGGTGATGCGAGAAGGTTTTCCGATCGTGCATCCGCGCACGCCGTTTGATGAGGGCTTCCGCCTGATGCAGCAGAGCGGCACAAGCGTGCTGCCGGTGACGGACGAGGAAGGCAGGCTCGTCGGCCTTTTCACGATGGAAAACATCGGCGAGATGCTGATGGTGCGCACCGCGATCGCGCAGTCGCGCCGCGGGCGATAGTGCGCTGTCAGCCGGGAATTGATGGCGGCCAAAAGTTCTCAGTGGAGTCGGTCCGTGAGTCCGTTCTGAGCACTGAGCACTTCATCCAACAGCCATCAAACCACGACCGGGAGACCGCTCAGCCGCGCACGGGCAGCAGCAGGCGGTGGCACGATTCGGCGGCGGTCTCCTGATTCGAGATGAGGGTCATGCGGTCCTTGCGGAAGCCGGTCTCCGAGAGCAGCGCGGAAATCGCGGAACTGTCAGTGACCACTCCGGCGGCACGCGCGAGGCTCGCCGCGACGATTTTCCGTACGCCTGATTCGCCGAGGCGCGGCTCCGCGTCGTCCCGCACGGACAGTGCGACGAAGCGGAACTGGAATTCCTCCGCAAGACGCGCGGCGGCGCAGGCGCCCGGCAGCAACGAGGCCGTGAGCACGGCGTCGAAGTGCCAGTCGCGCCGCAGGCGGTCGAGCGGCTTGCGCAGCGCGTTCGCGGCGCGGCGGAGATACCAGGCGGTGCCGAGGAAAATCGGCTTTGGCACCGTGATGAATTCCGGGCGGAACGCGACATCCGACGCCCGCGGGTGGCAGCCTGCCGTGTGTCGCAGGACGATGGCGCGGGTCTGCCACCGGTCAGCGAGCGCCTGGAGCAGCGCGACATTTTCGAGGCCGCTCCACGAGTCATTCCCGTCGGGAAAAACATGCGAGATGAAGAGCAGGCGCATGGGTCAGTCTTCGTCCGGCTGGGGAGGAAGGAGCAATGTGAGAAGCATCGCCGGGATGAAGAGGAAGCCGTCGTAGAGGAGCGTCTGGCGGAAGTTGCCACCCTGCGTGATTTGCGCGGCGAAGATGGTCCCGGCAGCGGCGGCAATGCGTCCGATATTGTAGCAGAATCCCGCGCCAGTCGTGCGCAGCAAGACGGGGAAAAGCGGCGGCAGCAGCATCGTAAAAAGGCCGAAGACTCCGCTCCAGAATCCGACGGCGGGGAGCCAGAAGCGTGTCATCGCCGCGATGGAATGCACCGGCATGAAGGCGGCTGTCATCGTGACGAAGAAGCCGCCAAACATGATCAGCAACGCGCCCTTGTAGCCGATGCAGCGGGCAAGCCAGCCGGAGACGAAGTTGCCGATGATGCTGATTCCGATGACGAGGCCGAAGGTCGTGTTCACGAGCTTGTCGGAATCGGTGGGTGACATCGCCACGGACTTCGCGAGCGAGCTGACGTGCTGCGTCTGCCAGAACATGAACGCCCACCACGCAGTCAGCGAGAACGCGCAGATGCCGACGCAGACCAGCGTGGTGCGGAGCGCGGCCCCGCGGAAAAGATCCATCACGCTTGGCTTGGGTGTATGCGCATGTTCGGCGGCCCAGGTCTCGGGCTCGGGGACGTGGCGGCGGATGTAGAAGACGAGGAACGCGGGCGCGACGCCAACGAGAAAAATCCAGCGCGGATGTTTGCCTGCGAGCAGTATCCCCGCGACGCACGCGACGAGCACGCCGAGATTCACGCCGGTCTGGAGGACGGCGGCGGTCCACGGGCGCCATTTTTTCGGCCACGTCTCGGAGAGCAGCGTGGAGCCGACGGCCCATTCGCCGCCGATGCCGAGCGCGGCGAGGAAGCGGAAGATCATGAGCTGCCACCACGTCTCCGCAAAAAACGAGAGGCCGGTGAACGCCGCATACGTGAGCACGGTGAGGGAGAGCGAGCGGCTGCGCCCGATGAGATCGCCGAGCCTGCCGAAGAATGCGCCGCCGAGCGCCCAGCCGATGAGGAACGCAGCCTGAATCCACGAGGCGCGCTTTTTGACCATGTCGTCGCCCTTGTGCTGCTGCGCGGAATGCACCAGGAATTCCTCGTGGCTGATGCGGCCGTCGCGGTTCTTGTCGGCCTTTTCAAAATCCGCAGGCTGTTCCTTCACCGCCCACTCGCTCGCGTCGAGGAAGCCGTCGCCATTTTTGTCCGCCGTGGAAAATTCCGAGCGGAACGTGTCGCCGTTCACAAGGATCGCGACGAACGTGACGGCGACGAGCGTGAAGATGTGCATGTCCAGCCCGTCGAAAAGCCAGCCGAGCCACGCGGCAAGGCCGCTCTTGAGCTGTTGTGGCGAGAGGTCGCGGAGCCGCTGGGGTTCGGTGGGCATGGGACCGATGCGAATGCCAGAATGCGCGGGCCGGCGTCGAGGGCGAAACGCGATGACAAGGTGATGGGGTGACATGATGCGTCGCTCCGTCCTTCACCTTGTCATCCGCAGCCCGATTAAATTTTCGCAACACTGTCGGCCACGCTTCCCTCCCGGCCAATCACCTGCTTCATTGCAATCCGCCGACCCCATGATCGAAGAACAAACCGAACCCTGCACCTCGTGCGGATCGATGCTGGAAATCACCGGCGCGCCGCTTTTTGCAGAGAGGACGTGCCCGGTGTGCGGCGAGCAGATCCATGTCCACCGGCAGTTCGCTAACTACGAATTGCTCTCGGTGCTCGGACAGGGCGGACAGGGCACGGTCTATCGCGCGACGGATCAGAACCTGGACCGGCAGGTGGCGCTGAAAGTCCTGCGGATCGATCACGCAAACGATCAGGAATTTGTGAACCTGTTTGAGCACGAGGCAAAAATCACGGCTTCGATCAACCACCCGAATGTCGTGCGCGTGTTTTCGTTCGGCGCTGTCGCGGACCGCGTGTACCTCGCGATGGAACTCGTTGACGGCGGGACGCTCGACGATCTCATGGAAAAAATCGGGCGCGTGCCCGAGGTGCGCGTGCTCGATGTCGGCATCCAGGTCGCGCAGGGACTGAAGGCGGGATTTGAAAACGGCCTGATCCACCGCGACGTGAAGCCGGGCAACATCCTCTTCGCGAAGGACGGCGCCGCGAAGATCGTGGACTTCGGCCTCGCAGTTTTTCACGAGCAGGAGGCCGAGCAGACGGGCGACATCTGGGGCACGCCGTACTACCTCGCGCCCGAGCGCCTGAACCGCGAGCAGGAGGATTTTCGCAGCGACATCTACTCGCTCGGCGCGACGCTTTTTCACGCCATCGCGGGACGCGCACCCTTCGTGGCCGAGGACGCGTCGCGCATCGCGCTGAAGCACCTGCGCACGCAGGCGGTGAGCATCCAGACGTACGCGCCCAACGTGTCGAACGCCACGGCCTACCTGATCAACCGCACGCTCGCGAAGAACCGCGAGGAGCGGCCCGCGAGCTACGACGAGTTCATCCAGCAGCTCCAGTATGCGCGCGATGAAGTGGTCGCACGCAACAAGAAGGGCGGCGGCGCGCCCGCGAGGTCCCGGCTCGTGATCGAGGATGCGCGCAGCAAGAAGATGATGAACTGGATCACGATGGTGATCTTCGTGATGCTCCTGGCCGGCCTCGGCGTCGGCGGCTATTTTCTTTTCCGCGGCGGCGAAAAGCCGCAGGAGGGCCCGGCGACTATCGAAGCATTTGGCGAAGGCTGGCCCGCGGCGAAGCAGCTCCTACTTGATGCCAAGTGGCCCGAGGCGAAGGCGGCCTTTGCGGCGCTCGCGGGGAAAAGTTCCGCCGGCTCGAAGGAGTCCGACTGGGCGCTCATTCACGAGGCGCTCGCCGCGCAGTTTGCGGAAGGCGGCGAAGTTGCGGCGCAGATCCTCGGCAGGCTCCCGGCAAACGGCACGGAGGCGGGGAAATTCTTCACCACACACATCCGCCCGAAGCTCGCGGGCCGCGACGCGATTCCCGTGGCCGAGGCCGGCGGGTTCAGCACGACGAACTACCAGGCTCTCGGCACGCTGTTCCTAGCGCTCCGAAACTACGAGCTGGGCAGCGTCGAGAATGCGGGGCCGCTCTTCAGCAAGTTCTCGACTCTGAGCCCCGAGCCGGCGTTCGCGTGGCTCGCGGACTACCGGCAGCTCGGGAAGGCGCACGAGCGCGACTTCACCACCTTCCGCATGGCGGCAGACGCATGGAAAAATGCACGCAACGAGCGCGAGCAGATCCAGGCCCTCGCCGCACTGCACGCGCTGCCGGGCAAGCTGCCGAAAAACAGCAAGCTGCTCGCGCAGACAAACACGCTCATCGCCGACGCACAGAAGCGCGTGGACACGATCCACGCGGAGAAACACAAGAGCAACTTCGCATTCAAGGCGAAGGCCCGCGCGAGCGGATCGAACAACAACGAGGGCCCGGAGAAGGCCGTGGACGGCGACCCCGGCACGCGCTGGAGCGCAGGCGGCGAAGCGGAAAAATGGCTCGCGCTCGATCTCGGCACGGCGCGCAACATTTCCCGCTGGGCGCTCACGACCTCCTCGATCACCGACGGAAAGACGGAGCAGAATCTGAACGGCTTCAAGCTCCAGCGCAGCGACGACGGCACCACCTGGACCGACGTGGACACCGTCGCGGACAACCGCAGCGCGATCGTGGACCGCGTCGTCGCGCCGTTCACCGCGAAGCAGGTGCGCATCCTGATCACAAAGGAAGCGCGCAAGGCCGCGGAAAAAACGGCGCGCATCCACGAGATCATGCTCGGCACCGCGGCGGAGCAGAACAAGCCCGCCTACGACCCGGCGGTGAGCGTCGCGATGCGCTTCTCGCTCACGTCGGATTTTCTCACCGGCCCCGTCGGCGACACCGGCGCGGCGGGCAGCGTGCAGCTCAGCGAGGCCGATGGAAAACTCACGGTGAAAGGCGCCGGGGCCGACATTTGGGCCACTGCGGATGCGTTTCAATTCGTCTGGCAGCCGGTGGCGGGCGACTGCGAACTCGTCGCCTGCGTCTCGAGTGTGCAGCCGCAATATTCGCAGGCAAAAATCGGCGTGATGATCCGCGCCGACTTCGCAAAGGACGCCAGCCACGTCGGCGCATTTGCCTATTCGGGAAACAAGATCCAGTTCCTCAGCCGCGCGGAAAACGGCAAGCCCACGCTCGCGAAGGAAAAGACGGTGAAGCCGGTCCCGACATGGCTGAAGCTCGTGCGCAAAGGTGCGACCGTGACGTGCTACGATTCCGCCGACGGAAAGGCGTGGACGGAAAATGGCCAGGCCACGCTCAGCAATGTCGAAGGCCCGGCATTCATCGGCCTCGCGGTGTGCTCGCGCACCCGCGGCCAGACAGCGACCGCGGTGTTCACGGATGTGAAGCTGCAGAAGACGAAGCCTTGAGCCGCGGTGATGCGGCTGCTACGAGTTGCGCGATGCAATTCTCCAACGTCACCGCAACCGCCAAGGCCAACGTCTATTTCGACGGCAAAGTCGTCAGCCACACCATCATCCTTGCCAGCGGGGAAAAGAAGACGCTCGGGCTGATCTATCCCGGCAAATTCCACTTCGGCACCGGCAAGGCCGAGCGCATGGAAATCACCGCGGGCGACTGCCGTGTGAAGCTCGATGACAGCAGCGACACGGCTAGCCATACCGCGGGCACGCACTTCGATGTGCCGGCAAACAGCGGCTTCGACATCGAGGTCGCCACGGGCATCTGCGAATACGTCTGCTCGTTCCTCGACTGATCCTGAAAATCGCAGTTGAGAGATGAGTGTTGAGAGTTGAGAGGCGGGTATGTCGGGCTTTGCGCAGCGCCCGAGGCTGTGAACCACATTCAATCCTCGCTCCCACCGGCACTGCGTCGAACAGTCGCACGACATCCCGCGAACGCATGCGGATACAGCCGTAGCTCGCCGGGCGGCCGATCAGCCGCTCCACCGGCGTCCCGTGAATGTAGATGCCGCGTCCGTAAGCATCCGCATTGCGCGCCTCCAGTCCGCGCAACCACAGGATGCGCGTGACGATCGGATCTCGGCCCGGCGCATTCGGCGGCAACACCTCGCCCGTCCGCATCCGCGACTTGAATACCGCGCCGAGCGGTGCGCTCGCCCCGATCTTCGAGGCGACCTTCATCGTCCCGAGCGGCGTGGCGTAGCTGCCCCACCGGTCGCCCACGCCAAACTACTTCGCGCGCCGTGCCAAAGCGCCAGAGGACCGGCTCACTCCAAAACGCTGGCGCGATTTCGTACGCCTCGGGGAATGAGGCCTTAGAATGCGGCTTCGCCGTTTGCTTGTGGCCGGCGGGGACGCCAGCGCTCCACGCCGTCAGTGCTGCGCGAGGTGCGCGGGCGCGGAGGGCGTGCGCTCTTTCAACTGGCTGAGCACGGGACCGGGGAGGATGCCGAGCGCGATGATGAGCACGCCAAGCACGGTGATCGCGATCCGCGTGGTCGGAGTGATTGAGATCGGCGTCGCGTCCTCCGGCTCGCGCCAATACATCGCGGCGATGACCCGGATGTAATAGTAGAAGCCCGCCGCAACGGCGACGATGCCGATGCCGATGAGCACCCAGTGGCCGGTGGCGACGGCGGTCTTGAAGACGAGAAATTTGCCGAGGAAGCCCGCGGTGAGCGGGATGCCTGCGAGGCTCGCGATGGCGAGCGTCATCGCGAAGGCGAGGAAGGGGCTGCGCTTGCCGAGGCCGTTGAAATGGCGGATGTCATCGCCGCGGCTGTGGCGCGCGACGACGATGAGGATGAGGAAGCTGAGGAGCGTCATCACGAGATAGCCCGCGAGGTAAAATGACACGGCCTCCTTTGCGGGAGCGAAGTCGCCCTTGAGGCTCGCGCAGGCGACGAGCAGGTAGCCCGCGTGCGCGATGCTGGAGTAGGCGAAGAGGCGCTTGAGGTTTTCCTGCGGGAGCGCGGTGATGTTGCCGTAGATGAGCGTGGCCGCGGCGAGCAGCACGAGGATGGTGATCACTTTTCCGCCGATGACCGGGATGGAAACGAAGACATCGAGCACGCGCACAAGGACGACGAAGCCCGCGGCCTTGCTGCCGACGCTGAGGAATGCGGTCACGGGTGTGGGCGCGCCCTGATACACGTCGGGCACCCAGAGCTGGAATGGCGCGGCGGCGACCTTGAAGCCGAGCGCGATGAGCACGAGGACGATGCCGAAGAGCAGCGCGGATTCGTTGCCGAGGAGGTGGCCGAGTTTTTCCCCGCCGCCGATGCTAGGCGTGGAGAAACCGCGGATGAGTTCCTCCTTCACGAGCAGGAGGTTCGTCTGGCCGGAGATGCCGAAGATCCAGGTGATGCCGTAGATGAGGAAGCCGGTGCTGAGTGCGCCGAGAATGAGATATTTCACGCCCGCCTCGAGCGACTGCGTGTGCCGCCGCATGTAGGCGACGAGCGCGTAGAAGCCGATGGTGACGAGTTCCAGCGAGACGAAGATGAGGATGAAATCCACCGCCGACGCCATGAACATGAGGCCCGCGCAGATGAAGACGGGCAGGCAGTAAAATTCGCCAGTCCCCCGCCCTTCCTCGGCACCGGGAATGTATTTCGCGAGGACGTGCCGGTATTCGAGCGCCATCACGAGGAAGACGATCGTGGTGCCGAGCGCGATGCGTTTGAAAAAGAGCGCGGTGGCGTCCACGGAGTAAACGCCCCACAGCACGTTGTCCGGTGCGGCCTTGGTGAAAAACGAGAAGCCGAGAATCGCGGCGAGAATGCCGATCGCGTAGCGCGCCATGTGCGAACGATCCGCACGCGTGCTGAACGCCTCTGCGAAAAGCATGAGCACGCCGAGCAGAATGACGGCAGATTCAAGCGCGATGGCTGGAAGGATTTGTTGCATGGCCTATTTCGCGATGAGCGCCTCCACGCTCGGCTGGATGAAGCTGAGGTATGACTTCGGCCATACGCCGCCAATGAGCAGTGCGACGAGGAGGATGAGGACGGCCCATCGGAGTGAGGACGGGGGGGCGGAGACTTGGGCAGTGCCGGAATTTTCGCCCATGAACATTTTCCGGAATGCCCGGAGCATGTACACCGCGCCGATGACCACGCCCCACAGGCCGCAGATGACCGCGATCTGAATCGCACTGAAGCTGAACATGCCGGGACGCGGCGCGCTGCTGAATGCGCCGAAGAACACCATGATCTCGCTGGCGAAATTTGTGAAACCGGGCAGGCCGATGCTCGCGAATGCGGCCATGCCGAATGCGTACCCGAGGAAAGGTGCCTTCTTTGCGATGCCGCCGAAGTCGGTGAAGACCAGCGTGGGCGAGGTCTGCCGCAGATGGCCAGCCATCGCGAAGAGTGCGGCGATGCTGAGTCCGTGACCGAGCATGAGCATCGCGGCACCGGAGAGACCGACTGCATTTCCGGCGGCGATGCCGAGGAAGACGTAGCCCATGTGCATGACGGACGAATAGCCGAGCATCGTGTCGAGGCGCTTCTGCGCAATGGTGACGAGGCCGATGTAGAGGATGTTCAGCACCAGCAAAATCAGGAGCAGGTGCGCCCATTGTTTCGCGCCCTCGGGCAGCAGCGGAACGGCGACGCGCAGCAGGCCGTAGAGACCGAATTTTTTCAGCACGCCCGCGTGAAGCATCGCGGCGGGAGTCGGCGCGCTGGCGTATGCGCCGGGTGCCCACGAATGGAATGGCACGAGCGAGATGAGCACGCCGAAGCCGATGAGCAGCCAGATGTAGATTCCGCCCTGCGCGGCGGCAGGGATGAGGCCGGGCGTCTTTGCCATCACGATCATGTCGAACGTGCGGTGCCCGTGCAGCAGCGCGACATTTTGCGCGAGGTAGAGCTTCGCGAGGCCGACGAGCAGGATGATGCTGCCGGTGGCGAGATAGATCGTGATGCGCCATGCGGCGGCGTGCCGCTGGCCGTGCCCCCAGATTCCGATGAGCAGGAAAGTCGGGATGAGCGCGAGTTCGTGGAAGGCGTAGAAGAAGAAAAGGTCGAACGAGGCAAACGCACCCGCTGCGCCCGCGCTGATGAGCAGGACGCACGCGTAGAAAAGACCCTCGCGCTTTTCGATGCGCGGCGTGGCGTGGACTGCAGCGACGGTGACGAGCGCCGTCAGCAAAAGCATGATCAGGCTGAGTCCGTCCGCGCCGAGCTTGAGGGTCAGGCCCCATTCTGGCGCGACATTCCAAGCGCTCAGAAACTGCACGCCGCCCACTTCGCGATTGTAGCCGAACACGGCGAACAGCGTGAGCGCGAGTTGCGCCCATGCGGCGGTTAGCGCACTCTTGCGTGCGGGCGCGCCGAGCATAATCACGAGGGAGTTCACGATCGGCAGCAGGATGATCAGCGAGAGAACGGTCATTTATTCCTTCGAGGTAAAATGGACGACGGCTCCGACGACAGCCGCGATGCCGAGGCCGATGAGCACGATGAAAAGCCAGTTCGGTGTCATGCTCATCGGAAAACGAGGAACCAGATCAACCCCACGACGCCGAGGCCGAAGATAAACGCGTAGGCCTGCACATTGCCGACCTGAAAAAGACGGAGCGCGTAGCCGAGGCCGAGCGTGAGGCCGCCGACTGCGCGCACGATGGTGAGCACGATGGCATCCACGCCCGCTGCGATGAATGCGAGCACGTCCTGCGTGCCGGCGACGATTGCGCCGTAGATTTCATCGAAGAAGAATTTGCTGCGGAACAGCGGCAGCGAGAGCGGCTCCTTTTCCGCGCCCGCGTAGAGCATCCACGCGACACCGGTGCCGGTGAGGAATGCGAGGATGGCGAGCGTCGGCACGATTTTCGGGGCGTCGCCGTGCTCGATTCCGAACCAGTGTGGCACCGCGCCGTAGGCGGCGAAGATGGAGAGAAAGGCGAGGATGACGAGCGGCCACGTCATGGCGCGCGGGCAGTCGTGGCCGTGATGCGCGGCCTCACTGCGTGCCTTGCCGAGGAAGGCGACGGCGAAAAGGCGCGTCATGTAGAACGCGGTGAGAAATGCGGTCGCGAGGCCGATGCCGAAGAGGGCCTTGTGTCTGTAAACAGCGAGGAGGATCGCATCCTTCGAGAAGAAACCGGCGAGTCCGGGGCAGCCCGTGAGCGCGAGCGTGCCGAGAGCGAATGTCGCGGTGGTGATGCGCATCGTCTTCGAGAGGCCGCCCATTTTCCAGATGTCCTGCTCGTGGTGCAGCGCGTGGATGACCGCGCCTGCACCGAGGAAAAGGAGCGCCTTGAAGAATGCGTGCGTCCACAAATGGAACATTGCCGCGCCGCCTTCCACGTCCGGTGCGATGCCGGCGGCCATGACCATGTAGCCGAGTTGCGAAAGCGTGGAGTAGGCGAGGACGCGCTTGATGTCGTCCTGCTGCGTGGCCATGAGCGCGGCGAGGATGCTCGTGATGGCGCCGATCCATGCGATGACCATCCCGGCGACAGGCGATAGCTCGATGAGGAACGCAACGCGCGCGAGCATGTACACGCCCGCGGCAACCATCGTCGCGGCGTGGATGAGCGCGGAGACGGGCGTCGGGCCTTCCATCGCATCGGGAAGCCAGGTCTGGAGCGGGAACTGTGCGCTCTTTCCAATCGCACCGCAGAAGACGAGGAGCACCGCCGCACCGAGGAAATACGGGTTGTGCGCGAGCACGGTCTTCTGCGCCTCAAGGCCGTCGAACGTGACAGTGCCCGCAGTCGCCCACAGCATGAGGATGCCGAGCATGAATCCGAAATCGCCGAGGCGATTCATGATGAATGCCTTGTTCGCGGCCTTGCCCGCGGCGTCGCGCGTGAACCAGTGGCCGATGAGCAGGTAGCTGCTCACGCCGACGAGTTCCCAGAAAATGAACATCATCGCGAAATTATCGGCGAGCACGATGCCGAGCATCGAGAACATGAAGAGCGACAGATGGCCGAAGAAGCGCGCCTTCGACTCATCGTGCTCCATGTACACCGTGCTGTAAAGGTGCACGAGGAAGCCGATGCCGGTGACCACGAGCAGCATCGTCTTTGCGAGATGATCCAGCTTCACGCCGAGCGGAATCTGCAGCGCCTTGCCGAAATCAATCCACTGCACCGCGCTGTGAACTTCCGGCAGCGACCAAGCGCAGAGCGCGGCGGCGAGTCCGAAGAACGCGGACATCGTGCTGATGACCGCGCTGGTGCTGTGATTTTTCCGCGTCGCGACGAGGATGAGCACCGCTGCGATGAGCGGATTCAGGAGGATGAACCAGGGAAATAGTTTGGCGGTTTCCATCCGGCGCTAGAATTTCAGCGAGGCGATGTCCTCGACGTGCGTGGTCTGCCGTGCGCGGAAGAGCGCGACGATGATGGCGAGGCCGACCGCAACCTCGGCTGCGGCGACGGTGATGATGAAAAACACGAGCACCTGCGCGTTGAAATTCGGCAGGCCTTCGTTCGGCGTGCCGGGCGCGCCGACATTGAACCGGCTGAATGCGACGAGCGAAAGATTGGCGGCGTTCAGCATGAGCTCGAGGCACATGAAAATCGTGATGATATTTCGCCGCAGCAGCACGCCCGCGAAGCCGATCGCGAAAAGCAGGCCACTGACGAGAAGGTAGTGATTGAGCGTGATGGTCATTGCGGGAAAACGTCCAACGTCCAACGCCCAACGCTCAACGTCCAATGGCAGACGCGCTTCGCGCCCACGATGACGCCCGCCGCCAAAGACGGCACTTCCGTCATTGGACGTTGGACGTTGGACGTTGGACGTTGGACGTTCATTTGAGTTCGCGCTTCGAAATCACGATGACGCCGATGGTGGCGACGAGGATGAGCACGCCGACGATTTGTAGCGGGAGCACATGCTGCGAAAACATCGCGTCGCCGACTTTTTGGATGTCGTTCAGCGTTTCGCCCGGCGGGAGCTTCAGCGCAGGGAATACCTTTTCGCCCATCGGGAACTTTTTCAGGACGCCAAAGACCTGCGCTGCAAACCCGAGCGCCACGAGCGCCCCGCCGCCGACCGCGAGCTTGTTGAATTTGCGCCGCTGTTCCTCCCGCAAGTCGAGCAGCATGATGATGAAGAGGAACAGCACCATCACCGCGCCCGCGTAAACGACGACCTGCACGCTCGCGATGAGGTAGGCATCGAGCCCGACATACAGCGCGGCGAGGCAGAGGAAACTGACGACGAGACTCAGCGCGGACGCAACCGGGTTGCGGTTCACGACGACACTCACGCCGAAAGCGAGCATCAGGAAAGCGAAGAGGCCGAAGAGGAGCGGATTCATCAGCTACTTTTCCGGATTCCACTTGTGCACGAGCCCCTTGAACACGCCGCCCAGCTCGTAGAGTTTCTTTTTGTCGTGGACCATTTCGCCGCGCGTGATGCCGGTGATGGCGTAGTCTTTCCGCAGGTAAATCGCCTGCTCGGGGCAGACTTCCTCGCACATGCCGCAGTAGATGCAGCGGATCATGTCGATCTTGAATTCACGCGGACGCTTCTCGACTTTCTCGAAACGTTCGCCAGCGGGAATTTCCTCGGGCGTGATCGTAATCGCGCGCGGCGGGCAGATGAATTCGCAGAGCTGGCAGGCGACACAGCGCTCGCGGTCGTGGTCGTCCTTCACGAGCGTCGGCGCGCCGCGGTAATACTCGGGCAGCTCGGCATCCCACTTTTCCTCGGGATACTGCATCGTCACCTTCGTCTTGCCCTGAAGCATTTTCTTGAAATGCCCGAACGTGATTTTCATCCCGCTGATGATGCTCGGCAGGTAGGCCTTTTCCTTCAAGGTCAGCGCGGGACGTGGGACGACGTAGGCCATGTTACTTGCTGGTGAAGGCGATGATCGCCGCGGTGAGAATGATGTTCGCGAGCGCAATTTCGAAAAGGTAGAGCCAGCCGAGCTTCATGACCTGATCGAAGCGGAAGCGCGGCAGCGTCCAGCGCACCCAGATGAAGCACACGAGCAGCGCGGCGACCTTGCCGAAGAAGCAAGTGATATTGATGAAGCCGAGGATCCAGTGCGGGAGTTCGCGCAGGATCGCGAGGCCGCCGTTGCCATCACCATCGGGGATGCCGGGCATGTGCCAGCCGCCGAGGAAAAAGACGACGATGAGCGAGCTGCCGACGATCATCGCGGTGTATTCGCCGAGGAAGAACAGCGCGAATTTCATCGAGCTGTATTCGGTGTGGTAGCCTGAGACGAGTTCGGATTCCGATTCCGGCATGTCGAACGGCAGGCGGTTCGTCTCGGCGAAAACCGAGATGGCGAAAATGATGAAGCTGATGCCGAACGGGATGAGCAGCAGCCAGCTTTGCAGGCTGAGTCCGTGGCCCCAGAGCGGCAGGAGCGTCCAGCCGTTGTCGGCCTGATTTTGCACGATGTGGCTCATCTGCATCGTCCCCTGCGCCATGAGCACGGGGATGATGGACATGCCCATCGAGAGCTCATACGCGATCATCTGCGAACTGCTGCGGATGCCGCCGAGGAAAGGATACTTCGAGTTCGACGCCCATCCCGCGATGACAATCGCATAGACGCCGACGCCCGTGACCGCAAAGACGCCAAGCACGCTCACATTGATATCCGCGATGACCATTTTCTCCCCGAACAGCGTGCTGCCAAACGGCACGAACGCGAGCGACACGAGCGGGAGCATCGCAAGGCACGGCGCGAGCCAAAAGTAGAACTTCTTCACCCCGCCGGGCGTGAAGTCTTCCTTCAGGATGAACTTCACCGCGTCCGCGATCGGCTGTCCGAGGCCGCCGAGGAAAAGCTGCAAATCCTTTTTGAAACCGAGCAGCGTCGTAGGGAAGCCGGTGCGGTTTGGGCCCACGCGATCCTGAATCGCCGCGCTCACGCGACGCTCGGCATACACGGTGTAGCTCACCATCGGCAGCACGACGAGGAAGATGACGAACACCGCCTTCGCGACGGACCAAGCAAGCATTGCCCAAGGTATGGAGTCGAGGAAAGGCATCGGTTACAAAGTCGGAAGTGTCGGCGGAACGACGTGGCCCGCGCTCGGAAGCTCGCGGCTGTTCAGGTCCACGCCGAGGTCGCCGATGCGGCTGAGTGTGAGTCCGGCGAGCGTCGGCGTCGTGGAGGCCATTGCCCTGAAGACGTCCTCGATGCTGTGCAGGCCATTCGAGCCGCTGACGGCGAAAATCAAATCGCGCAGAATTTCCCAGTCGTCGCGAGCGGAGCCGGGCGCGGTCACCGCTTTGTTCAAGCGCTGGATGCGGTTCTTCAGATTGATCATCGAGCCACGCTTCTCGCACCACGCGCTCGACGGCAGGACGACGTGCGCCTTGTCGGTCGTTGCGTTCGGCAAAATGTCCATCGCTACGAGCGCATCGAGCTTCGCGAGATCGTCGGCGGTGAGTCCGGCGTTCGTCGCGTCTTCGCCGAGCACGAGCAGCGCGGTGATGCTGCCGCTGCGGATGCCACTCGCGATTTCAGCGAGCTTGCCAGTCGCAACACCGAGCAGCTTTGCGCCGGTCGTGTTCGGATTGCGGTCGGCCGCGATGAGCATGCCGTCAGCTTCGCCGGTGCGCGGGAGAATGTCCACAACGCTCGCCTTCAGCGCGGATGCGAGACGGCTCACGAGAAAGAGTTCCTCGTTCGTCGCACGACCGCTCGCGAGGATGGCGACCTTGCCGGAATTTTTCCGCAGCGCCTCGGCGGCGAGATTGATCGCCTGCTGCCAGCCGGGCTTCGTGTCGCCGATTTGCGGGCGCACTTGCGGCGCGGTGAGGCGGTTCGGGTCGGCGACGAATTTGAAATTCAGCCGGTGCGAATCCGGGAGCCACGGGCCGTTCACCGCGTCGTTGTCGCGCGGCGTGATGCGGTAGATGACGTTCTCGCGCGTGCCGATCGTGAGGTTGCTGCCGGTGCCGCAATTCACGTCGATCGTGGACGTCTCGCGCAGGAACCACACGCGCATTTTGAAGCGGAAATCCGTCGAGGTCAGCGCGCCGACCGGGCAGATGTCCACGGTGTTCAGCGAGTAGTTGTGGTCGAGCTTGCGGTCGGGGTGGCACGCGATGCTGTTGAACGATCCGCGGTCCACGATGCCGAGCACGTCGTCCTTCGCGACTTCCTGCATGAAGCGGATGCAGCGCGTGCAGAGGATGCAGCGCTCGGCGTCGAGCATAACGCGCGGCCCGAGTTCGACGGACTTCGGCTTCTTCACTTTGCGCTCGAGGAAACGCGAGTTTGCGTTGCCGTGCTCGACGGAAAATTCCTGCAGCTTGCACTCGCCCGCCTGATCGCAAATGGGGCAGTCGAGCGGATGATTGATGAGCAGGAACTCCATCACGCCCTTGCGGCACTCCTGCACCATCGGCGAATTCGTGCGCACGCCCATGCCCTCGCTCACGTCCTGCGCGCAGGAAATCTGCGGGCGAGGAATCCACGCGATCTCCGGCTTTCCATCCGCACCGATGACGGGCTTGCGGTCCGGAGTCATCTTCGGCGTGCCCATTTCGATGAGGCACATGCGGCAGTTGCCGGGCGAAGAAAGTTTCGGGTGGTAGCAGTAATGCGGGATGAGTTTCGCCGCCTGCTTGCACGCCTCGATGACGCGCGTGCCCTTCGGGAACTGCATCCAGACGCCGTCAATCTGGACGTTGACCATCTGCACGGGAGTGGCTGTCGCGGTGCTCATCGAAAAATCAGCGCGTCGCGGCCTCCGCCATCGTTTCGTGCGAGTTGCCGCGCGGCGCGTCCACGGCGGTGACCTTCGCGTTCTTCTCCAACTCGACAGCGTTGTATTCCGGCGGCATCGGCGGCGGGAGCGGCTTCACGGACTTCGCGGCAAATTCCTCAGGGAACTTCGCGAGGAAGCTCTGCACCGGCCACGAGCATGCTTCGCCGAACGCGCAGATCGTTTTGCCGGCGATGTTGTCGGCCACGTTTTTCAAAGTCGCGGGATCCTTCTCGGTGCCGCCGCCGGCGACGATCCGGTCGGTGATCTTGCGCATCCACTGCGCACCTTCGCGGCACGGCGTGCACTGGCCGCAGCTCTCGTGCGCGTAGAATTCGTTCAGGTTATTCAGGCTCTCGACCATGTTGCGGGAGTCGTCCATGACCATCACGCCGCCGGAGCCAGCCATCGAGCCGCACGCTGCGAGCGTGTCGAAATCGAGCGGGATGTCGTCCACGCCGAGTTCGCGATCCTTGAGTTTGAAGCGCTCGCCGAAACGCAGCACTTTCGCCGACGAACCGCCGGGGATGACCGCCTTGAACTTGCGCCCCGGCTTCGGTCCGCCGCAGACGTCGTTCAGCAATTCGCCGAAGGTCATGCTGCCGACTTCGATCTCGTAGTAGCCCGGCTTTTGCACGTCGCCACTCACGCACAGGATGCGCGTGCCTGTGTTGTTCGGCTTGCCGAGCTTCGCGTATTCCGCGCCACCGCCCATCGCAAGGATGTGCTTCACGTCGCAGAGCGTCTCGACGTTGTTCACGATGGTCGGGCACTGGTAGAGACCGAGCACCGCAGGAAAATAGGGCGGCTTGATGCGAGGATACGCGCGCTTGCCTTCGAGCGATTCGATGAGGCCGGTCTCTTCGCCGCAGATGTAGGCGCCCGCGCCGCGATGCACGTAAATCTCGCAGTCGAATCCGCTGCCGAGCACATTCTTCCCGAGGAGATTTTTCGCCCGAGCCTCGGCGAGCGCCTTCTCCAAAATGATCGCACCCTCGGGGAATTCGCCTCGGATGTAGATATACGCGAGCTTCGCGCCGACGGCGTAGCACGAGATGACCATGCCCTCGATGAGCTGATGCGGATCCTGATGGATGATGTAGCGGTCCTTGAAAGTGCCCGGCTCGGACTCGTCCGCGTTGCAGATGAGATACACAGGCTTTTTCTCGTCGGGCTTGATGAACCCCCACTTCACGCCGCACGGGAATCCCGCGCCGCCGCGTCCGCGCAGGCCGGACTTCTTCACCTCGTCCACGATTTCCGTGCGCTTCATCGTGAGCGCCTTCTTGAGCTGCTCGTAGCCGCCATTGCGGATGTAGCACTCGATGTCCGGCGTGTAGCCCGCGACATCGATGTTTTTGAAAACGATCCGCTTCTCACGCGGGTGCGCCGGCTTCACCTTTGGCAGCGTCGCGTCGCTTGTGTTCACGCGCAGAAGCTCCGCCGCTTTTTCCAACGAGATGCTTTCCCTAAAATTGTCATTCACCATCGCGACCGGCGCGGTGCCGCAGCTCGCAAGGCACTCGACGAATTCCATCGAAAATTTCCCATCCGGCGAGACCGCGATCGGATTCCCGTGACCCGGATTGTGCGGATGCCCGTGGACGACCGTGCGCTTCTGCTCCTCCTCAAATTTCGCGAGATCAATCCCCGCCGCAGCCGCCACATTTTTCCGCAGCTCATACGCCCCGGCCAGCGTGCACGAAAGCGTACGGCAGATGCGGATGTGCGTCGCGCCAGCGGGCTGGCGGCGGAACATCGGGTAGAAGGTGACGAGTTCGAGGACATTGATCGGCTGGAGGCCGAGCTTCGCCGCGATCCACGCGCTCGCCTCGTCCGAGACGTAGCCAAAATGCTCCTGCCACAAGTGCAGCAGCGGTAGCGACGCAGAGCGCTTCGACGCGGGGTAATGCGTGATCGCCTCGTCAATTTTCGCGAGCAGGTCGGCGGGAATGTTCATGCTTCAGGGCTGCGATACCGTCGTGCTCAGGATTGCGGGCGCGCCGACATTCGGCATCGCGACCTCCGCGCCCTGCGCGCCGAGCTGCGGGATTTTTCCCTGCAAATTTCCGTCCACAAAAACCAGCTCGATGGTCTTGCCGTCCTGCTCGTAGAACCAGCGCGTCACCTCGAGTTGCTTCTGCACCAAGATCGGCCGCTTCTCCATCTCCACGCGTGCGGGCTGACCGAGGATGCTCTCGACTTCCTTCAGCGCGAGCCCCTCCGTCACATGGGCGTTGCGGCTCGCGCGTTTCGCGGCGATCTCCTGCTGCTTGTTCGCGATCTCGATGTTTGCGGACGAAAGCCTTCGCTCGCAGCCCGTGAGGACGGGCATCGAAATCAGAGTGAGAATGATGAATCTGGCGGCTGTGCGCGGCACTGCGGGCGACTAAAACGGGCGCGGGAAAATGGAGCAAGGTGAATTTGTGAAATTTTTCACAAGCTCGCTTTTTTCCCGCCTCTCGTGCAGCTTTCCCGACGTTCGTGAAGCACGACGACACGGGTGGATCCTTCGAGACGCAGGCGTCCGGTGATTCCCAGGTGGAGCACGCGACTCGCGTGCTGTTTCCGGCGACTCGCCGGAAACACGGCGACGCGCATGAGCACGCACGCAGGGCTTCCAAATTTGTGCGAGTATCGATCTGGACGTTGTTCACGAACACGCACGCTGCGGGTGTCTGCGACGGGTCGCCGCAGACGGCACGCGAGTCGCGTGCTCCACCGGGGAGTCGGCTTCGCCGCTTGCTATCCACCGTGCGTGATTCATCACCAATCATCCATCCATTCGATTGCTTCAAGGCTCGCGCCCTCACCTGAGTTCCATCATCCACGCGGATACCCAAACCATGAAACTTCCCCTCGCCTGCTTCCTCGCTCTGACCGTCTCCGCGTTCGCACAAACGCAACCCGCCGCCGCCGACCCGGACGCCAACGCGTCCGCTTCGTCGCCCGCGCAGAATCGCACGCAGAAGCAGTTCCCGCCGAAGGGCGTCGAGATTCCCGAAAAGGATCGCGCGGAACTCACCGCGGGCGCGGCGGAGCTTGGCAAAGAAATCGCCGCGCTGAAATCCGCGAATCTCAAGCCCGAGCTGAGCGCGCTGATTCCCGACGTGGAAGTCTTCCACAAGGCCGTGGACTGGGTGCTGCGCTACGACGAATTCTACAATGTGAAGGAAGTCGCTACCGCGCGCACGCTGCTCGCCGAGGGCAAGGCGCGCGCCGCCGCGCTGCGCGACGGCAAGGCTCCGTGGACGACGCAGACCGGCCCCGTCGTGCGCGGCTATCGATCGAGGATTGACGGCAGCGCGCAGCCCTTCGGCGTCGTCGTCCCCGCGGCATGGAAAGGCCCCGCCGACAAGACGCCGCGCGCGACCTGGATCTGGAATCACGGCCGCGGCGACACGCTCAGCGAACTCGCCTTCATCGCCGGCCGCATGAAGTCACCCGGCGAATTCGCGACCGACGCGAACATCGTCATCCACCCCTACGGCCGCTACTGCAACGCCACGAAATTCGCCGGCGAGGTGGACGTCTTCGAGGCGCTCGACGCCGCGGCGCGCGCGTATCCCGTGGACCGCAGCCGCCTCGTGAACGCCGGCTTCTCGATGGGCGGCGCGAGCGCGTGGCACCTCGGCGTGCATCACAGCGGGCTGTGGGCCGTCACGCACACCGGCGCGGGCTTTGCCGAGACGGCGGAATACGCGGGCGTCTTCACCGCGGGCAAGACGCCGCCGCCGTGGTGGGAAGTCATCCTCTACCGCTGGTATGACGCCACCGTCGCCGTCGCCAATTTCGCCAACCACCCCGTGCTCGCCTACCACGGCAGCGAGGACAAGCAGACGCAGGCGACCGTGGTGATGCAACGCTACGCGGAAAAGGAGGGCGTGAAAATCGAGAAGTTCATCGGCCCCGGCGTCGGCCACAAATACGAACCGGAGAAGAAGAAGAAGATCGTGGAGAGGATTGATGAGTTGCTGCAAAAGGGGAAGACGACTCGGGATAGATCACACCTGAGCACCTACACCTTGGAGTATAACGATCTCGGCTGGTTGCAAATCTCGGGGCTGGAACACCACTGGGAGCGGGCGGACGTTAACGCGGTGAGGAAGGACAACAAGCTCACGGTCAAGACCAAGAATGTGTCGGAGATAGTCGTCACCATCCGGGAAAATGAACCTCAGTATTCATCCCTAAAGAAGTCCGCGTCGTTGGAAATTGATGGAACGATGCACAGCCTTGATTGGGATGAGGTGAAACATCCGATCGACGGCAGCCGTGGATACATCCTCTGCAGATTCGCAAAATACGGCGGCGGCTGGCAGAGAGTGAGAACCTTTCCAAAAATTCCTGGCGACGTTCCTCTGGGCAAGAGGCATGGACTAACCGGCCCGATTGATAACGCCTTCATGGACAGCTTCATCTTCGTGATACCCACCCGTGCGGCGCTAAACTCCCAGATCTGCGAGTGGACGCTGGGCGAACTCAATCAGGCGACGAAACAGTGGCGCGCGATTTTCCGCGGCGATGCGCCGACCGTGGACGACTCGGCGCTCACCGATGCGCAAATCAAAGACAGCAACCTCATCCTCTGGGGCGATCCCTCCTCGAACGCCGTGCTGAAAAAGATCGCCGACAAGCTCCCGGTGAAGTGGACGAAGGACGGGCTCGAATTCGGCGGGAAGAAATACGACGCGGCGACGCACGTGCCGATCCTCATTTTCCCGAATCCGCTGAACCCGCGCCGCTACGTCGTGCTCAACAGCGGCTTCACCTTCAGCCGCGCCTGCGCGAGCGGGACGAACTCCCTCCAGACGCCGAAGCTGCCCGACTGGGCCATCGTGGACACGACCGTGCTGCCGGATGACAAATTCCCCGGCAAGATCGTGGACGCGGGATTCTTCGACGAGCAGTGGCGCTTCACGACGGAGAGGCCGAAGTAGGGCTTTTCAGCAGGCAAAATCGCCGCTACTTTCCCGCCATGACTGCCACGGAAAAATCCACCCTGCTGGGACTGCCGGCAGACGAGCGCGCGGAAATTGCGGAACTGTTGCTCCGCTCATTCGATGCACCCGATCAGCCGGAGACTGACGCGGCATGGGCGCGCGAGTCGGAGGATCGGATCACAGCATTCGAGCGAGGGGAAATCACCGCGACGGACGGCCCGGCGGCGATGGCGGAACTGCGGCGCAGGTTCGCAAAGTGACGCATCGCCTTCTCTCCCCGGCGCTGCGCGAACTCGCCGAGGCTGCCGAATACCACGAGTCCCGACAGCCCGGACTTGGCGCGGATTTTCTCCACGAGGTCGGGACAGCCATCGAGTGCATCCTGCGTCATCCCGAGGCATGGATGAAACTTTCACCGCACACGCGACGCTGCCGTACGCATCGTATTCCCCACGGCGTCATCTATCAGATTCGCGGCGATGAGGCGCTCATCGTCTCCGTGATGGATCTCCGCCGGCATCCGGACAGTTGGCGGGATAATCTCTAATCTCGCCGCTACATCCCGGTTCTCCATCCACCAACCCAACAATGAAACTCACCTCTACCGCCATCCTCCTCGCCCTCGCCACCTCCGCATTCGCGCACGACGCGAATGTCGAAATGGCGAAGGCCGCGAACGCACTTCTCGCAACGCTCACGCCCGAGCAAAAGGCGAAGGCCACGTTTCCATTTGAGAGCGACGCGAAGGGCGAGCGCGTGAACTGGCACTTCATCCCGCGCGAGCGGAAGGGGCTTCCGATCAAGGAAATGACCGAGCCGCAGGTCGCACTCGCGCGCGCGCTTTTGAAGACCGGCCTGAGCGACGACGGATACAAGAAGGCGGATGTCATCCAGAGCCTCGAAGCAATCCTCCGCGAGATGGAGAAGGACACCACGGGCAAGCGCGATCCGCTGAAATATTACGTGAGCATCTTCGGCACGCCGGGAGCGAAAGTGTGGGCGTGGCGCTGGGAGGGGCATCACCAGTCGTTCAATTACACGAGCGCCGGCGACGCCGCGCCCTCGATGACGCCGTCGTTCTTCGGCACGAATCCCGGCGAAGTGCGCGAAGGTGATCGCAAGGGCCTGCGCGTGCTCGGCCTCGAGGAAGATCTGGGACGTTCGCTAGTGAAATCGCTGGACGATGAGCAGCGCAAACTCGCGGTGATGCCCGGCGACGCACCGAAGGAAATTTTCAACGACCCCAAGCGCCCCAACCCGACGAAGCCCGAGGGCATTCCCGCATCGAAGCTGAGCGCCGACCAGCAGGCGGCGCTCGTGAAGATCATCAAGCTCTACCTTTTCCGCTGCCGCACGGATGTCGCCGCGGAGGAGTTTGCGAAAATCGAGAAGGCCGGAATCGGCAACGTGTTCTTCGAGTGGGTGGGCGGCTTCGAACTCGGCCAGCCGCACTACTACCGCATCCAGAACACGGAGTTCGTCCTCGAATACGACAACACGCAGAACAACGCGAACCACGTCCACTGCATCTGGCGCGACTTCGCAAATGACTTCGGCGGCGACCTGCTGAAGCGGCACGCGAGCGAAGCGCACGGGAAGTAGGCGCGCACATTACTCAGTCGCGCTTGTGAAAGCGCGGACACGCTTTGCCGGAACGATGCTGTGGAAAAGGCGCGGCATGTTCTTAAACGCAGAGGTGCAGAGGGGATTTTGGAGTTACGCAGAGGGAGGAAATAATCGCGCCGAACGGCACGGGCAGTTTCATTTCATCCCACTGCGATCCTCTCCCAAGAGCTCTGCACCTCTGCGTTTGAAATAACCTCAGGAACTGAATCCCTGCTGCCTGGCACCGGCGCTCTTTTGCACACACGCGGGAAGATCAGCCCGCGCTTTCACAAGCGCGGCTACAAAAATCCCGCGCCACTCGCACCTCGCTCCGGTGTCAGTTCGCGACGTTCACCTGCCCCGCCCTGCCCGTGGACTGGCTGTTTGCGGCGCTCGTGAAAATCTGCGTGAGCGATTCCTTGCTGCTCACACGGTATTCGATCGTGCGGGCGTGCGTGGTCGCCGGGTAGCTCTTCACGACTTTTTTCCACGCATCCGTGCCGCTGCGATCGGCGGCGTCAGTCAGGATGCCCTGCACTTTGCCGAGCGTCGCCGCCCCGATCCCGCCGGGGCCGGCAACCACCGCGGGCTCGATGTAATAGAAGCGCACGGCAAACTGCCCGGCAGTGTCAATGTTCACCTCGATAACGCGCGCCGCGCCGTCCACGACGTATTCGTGCTGGCTCACGCTGAGGATCGCCGAGACTAGCACCTGATACGATCCGCCCGGCAGTGTGCAGGTCCAGAGACTGCGCGTGGGGTTCACCGCGGTCGTCGGCGTGGGCACTGGCGTGGGAGTTCCGGGCGTGGTGCGTCCGCCGGTGGTCTGTGCGAATGCTGCGGTGGAGAGGAGAAAGAGAAAAAGGATGGGGCGCATCGCGGAGGAGGTTTTGCAGGATGGAAGCCCCTCCTGCCGCGGCGTGCAATCACTTCGTCGCCGAGAACGGCGCTCCATGCTCGTTGCAAACCGTCGCCCCCTCGCCCACCGTCGCACTCAACGACGTGAAGCACGCTGATCCTATTTTTGAAATCACAGACACCCGCGAACGCGATGCGCGACCCGCGCTGTGCGATCTCACATTTCCCGAAGTGGAACGCCTGCTCGTGGCCGACGGATTGCGCGCGGTTCACGCACGCGCGCTGTGGCGGATGATCTACCGCGACGGCATCACGCCGGAAAATATCGCGCGCCTCACTCCCCCGCTCCGGCGTTGGATTGCGGAACACGGCGCACTCGTGAAAGGCGCATCGCACGAGGTCGCCGCGGATATCCGCAGCAGCGACGGGCTCACGCGGAAATTCCTCCTGCGCCTCGGCGACGGGCAGACGATCGAGACCGTCGCGATGGGCTACCCCGGGCGCTTCACCGTGTGCGTGAGCACGCAGGCGGGGTGCGCGATGGGCTGCGTTTTTTGCGCGACGGGGCAGATGGGATTTTCGCGGCATCTCCGGCCCGGCGAGATCGTCGCGCAGGTGCTGCACGCGCGGGACGCGCTCGCGGAGGACGGCAAGTCCGGCCTGCGCAATCTCGTGCTCATGGGCATGGGCGAACCGCTGCACAATTACGACTCCGTGCTCGCCGCGCTTGAGATCATCAGCGACACGCGCGGGCTAAACATCGGCCCGGCTAAAATCACGATCAGCACCGTCGGCGTGGTGCCGGGCATCCTGCGGCTCGCGGAGGAAAAGTGCGGCTACAAGCTCGCCGTGAGCCTGCACGGCGCGACGGACGCGGAGCGCTCCGCACTCGTGCCCGCGGGAAAACGCTGGCCGCTCGATGAACTGATCGCCGCGTGCCGGACTTACTGCACGAAAACACAGCGCCGCATCTTTTTCGAGTGGACGCTCATCGCCGGCGCGAACGACACGCCCGCGCAGGCGCAGCGCCTCGCCGCACTCCTCGCGGGACTTGATGCGCACGTGAATCTCATCCCGCTGAATCCGACCGGCGGATTTTCCGGCAGCGCGACTTCGGGCGCAGCGGCGACGGAATTCCAGCGCGTGCTGAAGGCCGCGGGCATCCCGAGCACAGTCCGGCAGCGACGCGGGATTGATGTCGCCGCAGGCTGCGGCCAGTTGCGCACGGAGCGCCGGCGAAATGTGATCGCAGGCGTGCCGGCGTGAGCGGCGATCAGTGCTCAGTGCTCAGTAGTCGAACCTTTCGAATCTGAGAACTTTCTTCACCACCCCGCGGACCGTTCTCATCCGCCGCCCTGCACATTCATCTCGCCGAGCGCGGTCGCGGCACGTTAGAAAATCGCGGCATGTGGGCATTCCTTTCACGTAATCGCGACGCCGGACTCCTCATGCT
>Ga0209596_1000708_pt1 | contig 30780 bp, 53 predicted proteins | sample M_130807_MF_Meta_FD_187314 | JGI IMG/M metagenome (GOLD analysis project Ga0209596, IMG submission 187314) | Freshwater microbial communities from Lake Montjoie, Canada to study carbon cycling - M_130807_MF_MetaG (SPAdes) (version 2) | ecosystem: Environmental > Aquatic > Freshwater > Lake... | reverse complement strand
TCATAATGCGGTATATGGTTGTTATACGACATTTGGTACTAATAACTTTTTATTATACCCATACTCATTCGGGATTGGATGGATTTCTGATATTCTTGATAATTCACTATCACGTATTGTGTCTAATACTGGAAATTCAACAGGGTATGTTATTTCTACTCGTTCAAGCTCGAATTCACATAAAATATTCAGAAATAATACTCAAATAGCGTCAACTAATAATGCGACAAACGGTAATTACCCAACAGTTAATTATTATATAGGTGCTGCTAACCAAAATGGTAGCTCAGGAACATATGATTCTAATGAACATGCATTCGCATCAATCGGAGACGGTTTAACAGACACTGAAGCAGCTAATTTATACACAGCAGTTCAAACATACCAAACTACATTAAGCAGAAACGTATAATAATTAAAATAAAAAAATATAAGTATAATGAAAGTAAGACAATTAACAACAGAACAAAAAGACCAATTAGTAGGGCAAAGCTATGACGGTGTTCAATTTTTTAATCCTACATTAGATGCGGATGGAAATTGGTTTATTTCCAATGAAGAATTTTTCAATTGCACAACGGATATACTATTTGGTTGGACATTACCCGAAATAGACTACAACCCTGTTGTAAATGAATTACCGTAATGAAGCGTAAGTTCTACGAGGGACAAATAATCAACAACAAAGTCGTTCAAACGGTTTGGAGCGACTCAAGTAATTACATGATAAAATATACAGATGGAAGTTTTGAAGTTATTAAAAAATAGATGGAATGCACCAACTCCCTTGTTCTGGAAAAAAGTACAAAGTGTTGGAATAGCAATCGGAGGAATAGGAGCGGTATTAATCGCTCCACCGTTTAGTTTTGCAATTGCGCCTTATATGGTTGCGGTTGGTTCGGTAGCTGGAGTATTATCACAACTTACAGTAGATGAGCAACGTTAGAAATTACACAACAGACCAACTACTCGATAGAGTAGAAGAGTTAAAATCATTCAAAACTATTCCATTAGGATATTGGATCCTTGGTGTTAGATCAAACGAGGATGCCCCAAACAAGTATGACGATAAGTTTTACTTATTCAATAATGAACAATTTGTTAAAGTTGTTACAGGCACAACGAACCCTGGTACACCAATATTGGAAGGAGGATTTCTAAAGTATAACAAAGTAGGTGCTGCGGTTGTTAAATCAAACGAATGGTATTACGATGTTTGGGCTTATGGATTACACCAAGGGAAAATGCCCGCGCTTAGACAAGTTGGAAACTTTATAGTTTACCGTGACGGAGACCGCGATGGTAAAAGTGAGGAAATCGGAGTTCCTATCAAGGGAAGTGGTTACGGGATCAACTTCCATAGCATTTCAAATGATTTATCAGTAAAAAAGATTGGTGAAAACATTGGAGGGTATTCAGCAGGTTGCCAAGTGTGCAATAATGTTGAACAATACAGCATGATTATAAATTTAATTAAAAATCAAAATAGGATAACATACTGTTTATTAGAAGAATTTTAGTATCTTTATACGTGTGTTTTGGAGCGGTTTAGAAATAAATCGCTTTTTTTTTGCTTAAAAGTTTGCGTATTAATTATTAATATATATATTTGCTACATAATTAAAAACATACAACATGAAAACAGCAGATTTAATTGAAAGTCAAATTACCGAAATACGCGCGGCGTTAGGTTATGGTAATAGATTCGACAAAATTCCTTATTCAAAGGAGCTAGTAACAGAAACGCAAAAACTTATTGGAGAAAATTATTTATTCATTTTAAAAATCATGGGTCATGAAGCACGCTAGAACTTTACTTTACATTTTAATATGTATTATTTCAGTAGGATTTGTAAATCAGTATTGGAACACATCCACAGCAATATGGATTGCATTTGGATTATTAGGTTGTTATTTAATAGGTAGAAGTTATGAAGACGTTAATTAAAAAAATATTCAAGGTAGACACGTTAATTATACCCTCAGACGTTGAATTTACAAAGATTGACAGCGATAGTGTATGGGCAACGTTTGAAGAGCTTAGAGAGCGTTTATACATCAATGACGGTTTAGTTTATGATGAACCTGGCAACCGCATCTGTACAACGATGGAATTAGAACAGTTCGACAACTTTAAAGAAATAAACAAATGTATCATATGTGGTGGAAGTGGTGAATACATGGTTACGGATTACGACCAAGACGCACCGTTCCAAAACATTCTAATAAACTGTTATTGTGAAAAGCCCTTCGAGTTATGAATATATTTACGAGCGTGTACGTAACATGCTCGAAGCTGGATGGATTCAGTTGGACATCGCTAAACATTTAAAAGTACCAATTGCAGTTGTTGGTCACGCAATCGCAACATGGGAAGGAAAAAAGTACATAACAAGCCTATATTTTGGGCATAAAAACCAAGCATATGAACAAGAAGATTACATTTATCAAACCCCTACTTATGACGAGCTTTCTGATGATGAGCAGTATATCTATCGGTCAATTGACTTTACAGCAAATCAAGGACAAAGGGATAAAACATCCTGAAATTGTTTACGCACAATATCGCCTTGAAACAGGTAATGGAGTTAGTAGAGCGTTCACCGAGTATAACAACGCGTTTGGATTCATTTATAAGGGTCGTTTAATGCGTTTTAAGAGTGTTAAAGCCTGCGTGGAGTATTACAAGACGTGGCAGGATAAAAGATACGTTAGAGGCGATTATTACGTATTCTTGCAAAAGATAGGATACGCGGAAGAGGAAGGTTATATTGAAATGTTAAAAAAGTTTTAAAATGAAAAAGATAAAATTAGGAGGTTGTGGTTATTTATACCAAAAAACAGAAAGTAAACATACGTTAATAGCAGACCCGAAAGATGAAGGTTGGCATGATGATTTAAAAGGACAAGCAATTTTTAAAATAGAAGACACAGGTAATGGAATAGAATTCACACAACGTAATAAAAACAGATTAGATTACGACGAAGCTCAAGAGTTGTTTTACCTGTTAAAAAAAGTTTTATAACCAACAGAGGGAAATCGATTTCCCTCTGTGAATAATTAACCGACCTAACAAGTCGGTTTTTTTGTTATCTGTAAAAAAGTAAAAATTACATAAATAATTATTTCGGCTTTTATCCTTTCATTATCAGTATTTTGAAATAAAAAATAAAATATCCAAGTTACATCGCCCTTAGTAGTAGTAGTAAAACATTTATTTTTTTTTCTGAAAAAAAGTTGACAAAGTGACTTTTTGATTATAACACTCTAAACAACAATATTTTAACACAGAAAAAAACCGTCACTTTTTACTTTTTAAATATTTCTAATTTTTCTTATTTGGAATGAATATAAATTAACATTATTTTTTATAATAGTGTATTTAATTAAAATAATTGATTATATTTGTAGAGTGTTAAGATGAAGTACAGGCATCGTAAAACAAAAGACATTTGTAAACCCATATTGTGTTAGTAGGCTGTACTCCGAAAGCACAATGTGGGTTTTTTAATTTAACATAAGTACAGTATGAAAAAATTAGTAATTGCTTTAGGCTTGTTAGCTTTAGCAAGTTGTTCGACAAAAGAACAAACAAGATCGTTTAAAAATGTGGTTTACACAATTGAAACGACAGTATTAAAAGACGGCACAACCTTAAGTGTAGTTCACAACCCTTCATTAAACAAGTAATCATGAAAAAAGTAATGTTAGCAGTAGCAACAGTATTAACAATGTTAAGCTGTTCAAAAGAACCATCAACGTGTGGTAGAATAGTAAGTGATAATGTACATGAGTACTCTATTACAATTAGAAATTCAAATACTAATAATTTAAAAACATTTTATCTAACAGAGGGAGATTGGATGAATGCACACCCGGGAGATAATTATTGTATAACTAACACAACAGAATGGTAATTATGGAAGAGTTTAGAGATGTAATTGGATATGAAGGATTGTATCAGGTATCTAATTTAGGTAATGTAAAAAGTTTGAGTTATAACAAAACAAAAAAAGAAAGATTATTAAAGCTAAGATTAAATAAAAACGGATATTATGATGTTTTTTTATCAAAGGTTAATGAACCCTCAAGATTAAACGTTCATCAATTAGTAGCAATGGCTTTTTTAGGTCACGAACCTTGTGGGCATGAATTATTAATTGACCATGTAAATAATAATAAAACAGATAACCGTTTAGAAAATTTACAAATAGTAACCAATAGATTTAATGTTTTTAAAATTAAAGTAAATTGCAGTTCAGAATTTAAAGGTGTATCGTGGCATAAGCGGAGTAATAAATGGGTGTCAAGAATTTTATTAGACAAAAAAAGGATTCATTTAGGGATGTTTGATTGTGAATTAAAAGCAGCATTAGTGTATCAAAACAAATTAAAAGAAATAACATTATGAGTTTAATAGAATCAGCTTATGACCTTCTTAACGAGGGATTGAATCCTTTACCATTGAATAGTAATAAATCTCCAAAACTACCTAAAGGACATAATTATTTATATGAAAAAGTAAAAGAAGATGACGTTGAAAAACTATTTAAACAAGCTGAGAAGATTGGAATTGCTTGCGGTTTAGTTTCTGATGGGTTTTACTGTATTGATTTTGACTGTCATAACGGAGAGGACGTTGGAGCGATATATTCTGATTTTATAGATATACCTTTTGTTTATTCATTACTTGAAGAGGGCAAACTTTCGGTTTATAAAACAATGGGTGGAGGATTTCACGTTTATTTCAGATATACAAAAGACGTTTTAAAAGGTGATGTTTTTTCATATTGGGAAACTAAATCTGTAATGATTGAAATACGTGGAAACGGTCAATATTGTGCTTGCTATCCAAGTGAGGGATATACTCATTTAACAGGAGTTGAATATTTAAAACTAACTGAAATTGAAACTGAAAAAGAATGGTTAGCGATTAAAGATTATGCTCATTCATTTAACAGATATAAAGAGATAGTTAGTAGAACAAAGATTTCATCTAACGATAAGAAATGGGCGGAGTCATGGAAAAATGACACACCTGATGGAAAATACAATTTAGAGTTTGAAGAAGAGTCAAAAGAATTATTATTGAAATCAGGATGGCAATTAAGCACGGTAAAACAAGATAATGTTGAATATTGGACAAGACCAAACAAAGACGCAAAAGATGGTTTTAGTGCAACATTTGGACATTTTAAAAGTATGTTTTATATTTTTTCTGAAGATGCAAGTTGTGAACCATTTAAATCAAGACAAGCATATAGCCCATTCAATATACTTACTGAATTAAAGTACGATGGTGATTGGAAAAGAGCAAAAGACGATTTAAGAAAGCGGTTTAACATGGTCGACAATGAAGAGTTTTGGTCGACAACAGAAAAAGGAAACTACTCACTTAATAACAAGCGATTTAAGGATTTTTTAGAGTCAAACGATTTCTTTAAAAACTCACCTAACGAGGGGAGTACATTTGATTTTATACATAAAGATGGTATATTCTTAAAAATTGTTTACGAAAAAGACATGAAGGATTTTGTTATTGATTGGGTAGAGCGAAATAAATGTGATGAAGGTGTGTTCAATTTGATTACAGGAAACTTAAAGTTTTTTAAACGTGACTATTTATCTTTATTAAAATCTAAACCAATAAAAACTTTAAAAGATACAAAAGATAATTGTTTTCTTTATTATCAAAACTGCATTGTAAACATAACAAAACAAGGTAGGTCAGTTCTGAGTTATTCTGAGATTGACTCAGGAGTATGGAGAGACCAAGTAATTAATAGAGACTACTTCCCTATCGACCACCACCCATCAGAATACAGGCAGTTTATTTGGAAAATATCAGGGCAAAATGAACAAAAATACAAAGCATTTCAAACTGTTATAGGCTACTTATTACATTCTCACAAAACGAATTCTAACAATAAAGCGATAGTATTTAATGACGAGGTGATTTCAGAGAATCCAAACGGAAGGAGTGGAAAAGGTGTATTTTGGAATGCGTTAAAACATTTGCGTAAAGTTCAATCATTGGATGGGAAAACATTTGATTTTAACAAGTCATTTCCTTATCAGAATGTATCAACAGATTGCCAAGTATTAGTATTTGATGACGTTAGAAAAAACTTTAATTTTGAGAATCTATTCAGTGTTATTACAGAGGGAATAACAATTGAGTATAAAGGAAAAGACTCTATAAAATTAGATGTTACAGAATCACCTAAAATTATTATCACAACTAACTATACTATCAACGGAGATTCAGCTTCATTTTTAGCACGTAAATACGAGGTAGAAATGAGCAGCTATTTTAATGATAAGTATACACCTTTACATGAATTTGGTCATCAGTTGTTTAATGACTGGAATCAAGAAGAATGGTCACGTTTTGACAACTACATGATGGAATGTGTGCAAATATATTTAGAGAATGGATTGATTGAAATGCCTTTGTTTAATTTAGCTTATAGAAAATTAGTTAATGAGATTTCAGATGAAATGTTGATTTTCTTTAATTCAATTGACAAAAACGAATGGTTAAAAGTAAAAACTGTTTATGATAATTTACTTGACTCATTCCCTGAATTAAGAAAACGAAATATTTCACAAAACATAATGACAAGGAACCTAAAGAAATTTTGCGAGTTTTACGATTTTAATTTTGAAAGCTCTTACAGTGGGGGAATTGGAAAAATAAAAATAGAAGTCATTGACGAACTAACTAAACCATCAGAAGAATGCCCATTTTAAGAGATTACCAAACTGAGATATCGCAAAAAGCGAATATTATACTTAAAGAAAAGCGAATAGTTTACCTAATGATGGAACCACGCTGCGGAAAAACTTTGACCGCTTTAGAAACCGCTAAACTATACGGAGCTAACAACGTTCTATTCTTAACGAAAAAGAAAGCTATAAGCTCGATTGAAAGTGATTATGCTAACTTTGGGTATACTTTTAATCTAACTGTTACAAACGATGAGCAATTAGCTAATATCGAAGGAAACTATGATTTAATAATCCATGACGAGCATCATCGGTTCGGAGCATTCCCAAAACCATCAAAACGAGTGAAAGAATTTAAACTTAAATATTCACGTGTACCAATGATTTTTTTAAGCGGTACACCAGCGTCCGAATCTTATTCTCAAATGTACCATCAGTTTGGGGTGAGTTCTTATTCACCATTTAAAGATGTTAATTTTTACAAGTGGTCAAAAACATTCGTAAACGTGAAACAAAAGAACATGGGCTATGCAATGATTAACGACTATTCAGATGCAAAAATTGCATTGATTGACGAAGTTATTCAACCGTATATTATTAAGTTTACTCAAGAACAAAGTGGATTTGAAAGCAAAGTAAAAGAACACGTGATCTATTACCCTACATTATGCAGAAACTTAATAGAACGTTTAGAAAAAGACTTAATTATTGAGGGCAAAGAAAACGTAATATTAGCAGATTCGGGATCAAAATTAATGCAGAAAGTTCACCAATTAGAGAACGGTACGATTAAATTTGAGTCGGGAAAATCAATGATTCTTAACTCTCGCAAAGCTGAATTTATTAGAGATTATTTTGAAGGCAAAAAGTTGGCTATATTTTACTATTACGTTGAAGAGTTAGAATTATTAAAGTTAGTTTTCCCTAACTCCACAAGCGATTTAAATGAGTTTAACACAACAGGTAAACATTACATTGGACAACAATATTCGAGTGCATTAGGTGTGAATTTAAGTAATGCTCATTGCTTAGTATTTTACAACTTCGGTTTCTCAGGAACAATGTTTATTCAAGCAATTGACAGGCTAACGACTAAAGAGCGAAAAGAAAACGATGTGTTTTTTATATTTGGAAAAGATTCGTTAACCGAAAAGATTTATAAAACAGTTTCACAAAAGAAAAACTTCACACTTAAACAATATGAGCGAACAAGAACTACAAAGTAAATGTATTAAGTATGCTAAAGCTCAGGGTTGGTTTGTTTTAAAAGTTATACGTTGTAACGTTAGTGGATACCCTGATTGCACTCTATTCAAAGACGGTCAAACAATATTTGTTGAGTTTAAAAGTGAAAAAGGCATCCAATCTGAATTGCAGAAATACGTTGAAAAACAATTGATTGACCAAGGCTTCAAATATTATTTAATAAAAAGTTTAGAAAAATTTAAAGAAGTAGTTTCAGATTAATTATTAATGATTATATTTGTAACATAACTAAACAAAACACACAATGAAAACAAACCTCAGAAAATTAGCGTTGATCCTTCGGAAGGTAGACGCTTCAAAGTTCTTTTCAATTAGCATTTACAACGGGTCGATAGTACTCGGAGCTTTTGAACAAGACGTATTAATTGATCATTTAAACATTAATTGGGATTCGGTTGAATACGATTTAGAAATGACAATCTTTAAGAAAAACAACGTTAAACTAATTGTATCATGAAAAATTTAATTAAAATACAGGAAGAGTTGAAATGTCCAAAAGGTTCATTCAACGCATTTGGAAAGTACAAGTATAGAAGTGCGGAACAAATATTAGAGGCTTTAAAACCTTTGCTTAACAAGTACGACTCATTATTATTGATGTCAGATTCAATAGTTGAAATAGGTAATAAGCTTTTTTTAAAAGCAACAGCAACCTTTAAACATGAAGGAGAATCTATTGAAGTATTTGGATTTGCTGAAATGGGAGAACACAAAGGAATGAGTTCAGAACAGACAACAGGGACAGCATCAAGTTACGCACGAAAGTATGCGCTTAACGGTTTATTCTTAATTGATGAAACAGAAAGCGACCCTGACTCTAAAGCACCAACACCAAAACGTAAAGAAACAATTACAGATGAGCGTTTGGCTGCTGCACTTGCTAAAATCAAAGATGGGTCTTACACAATGGAAAAGCTAAAAGAGAAGTTTGAATTAACACCTAAACAATTAGAGCTATGTTAATACGTTGCAGTTCACTACCAAAAATCATGACAGCCTCACGAAGTAAAAGTGAGGCACTGTCCGAAACAGCAAAGTCATACATCAAGTCAATTGCTAAGCAAGATTACTTCGGTTATACTACTGAGTTAAACAACAAGTATGTAACTAAGGGTATACAATGCGAGGAGCAATCTATTGAGCTACTTAATGATGTTTTATTTACTAACTATGAAAAGAACACGGAACGTAAAACAACCGAGTTACTAACAGGGGAAGCGGACATAGTTACACCTGATTTAATAATCGACATTAAAACTTCATGGAGCTTTGACACGTTCCCTGCAACGCCAAGTGATATTAACATCAAAGATTACGAATGCCAATTACGTGGATATATGTATCTTTACAATGTAGAACGTGCTACACTTGCATACTGTATGGTCAACACACCAAGCGACTTAATCGGGTACGAAAGCGAAGAGTTACACCGTGTGCGAGATACACCAATTCAAAGCCTTGTAACGATGTTAACCATTGAACGTGACTTAGAACTTGAACAGAAAATGTTAGAGCGTTCAGCGGTAGCAATTGAATATTATAAACAATACATAAATCAAATCAATGAAAAGAAGTATAGTTGACTTTAGTGACATACCTATCGATGAGATAAGGATGCGGTTAAAGTACCAAAAGAAAAAGTACAGCGTAACAGAATGTGTAAAGGAAGCATTTAAAATAGCAAATAATAAAATAAAAGAAGATGAAAAACGAAATGAAATTTAACGGAAAAATCACCAACATTTTAGAAGTGATTGAAGTAGGAGCAAACAAAAAAGTAGAGTTTGTAGTGACAGAAACGGAAGTGCAATATCCTCAAGCAGTGAAGTTTGGAATTTTTGGCACGGACAAAGTAGATAAGTTTATCCAATACAACAAGGTAGACCAAGAAGTTGAAGTACTGTTTAACTTTAAGACCAACGAATGGCAAGGTAAATACTTCACGTCAATAGATGCGTGGAGAGTTAATAAAGTTGAATCAACAGAACCATTTTAATATGAAAAAAGACGTTAAGAGCCTTGCTGATTTAAGTGAGGCTAAACGCCTAAGGGCGATAGAATATTACCAACACATAGCACGAGCAATGATGCTTTGCCAATCAGCACTACATTCCCTTGATGATGTGTCAGATAATATGTTTCACAAGCACGAAATTAAACGTACAATTAACCAATTCATCAATGGAGTTGAAAGATTTGCGACTACATTTGTAGAGAATAACAACGAGACAATGGCTCAGACTTATTCAAACATAATCAAACAGATTGACGAATTCAAAGAAAACATTAAAGTACAGATACAATGACAGAATTAGAAGGAACTAAAGAACAAGCGCAAGAATTATTAGAAAAATTTTTATGTGTAGATGACAATGAAGATTTATTTTGCGATGAATGTGGAATGAGTGAGAAGGCTGCTAAATTGTGCGCCTTAATTGCAGTTGATGAAATCATAAAAAGTTGGGATAAAGATTTATATGAGAATTGCGGCGCGTCTGAATATTGGCAAGAAGTTAAAGAAGAACTAAAAAAATTATGACAGAATTAGAAGAATCAGCTCACGACGCATGGATGGATTTTACTTATCAATCAACAACACAATGTTTATACTCACAGGCTTTTAAAGCAGGATTTAAAAAAGGATATGAAAAAGGACAACAAGAACAGGAATCGTTGGATGATAGCAATAGAGTTTGACATCTGCAGATGGAAGTTTAGAGAGAACCGAAAAGGAGTAATTAACGTAGGCAGAATGATTAGAAAAGCCTTTTATAACAAATACGATGACAACAATTAAAGAAAAAATAGAAGAACTAAAATCATTCTTAACAGGTGATTTGTTTGCCGATGGAGATATACTTCAAAAGATTTATGAGCTAAAAAAAGAGCTAAATCCCGAAATAGTGGAAAATCCTGAGTTGGATGATGACGAAGACGGCTGTATTTTTTGTGGATCGTAAATGAAAAAGTGTTTTAGCTGCAAGCGAAATCTACCCTTGTTTTTGTTTTTAAAAGACAATTCCAAATACCAAGTCAAAGCCGAAAAAGGCAAAACAAAAGTATGTAGATTGTGTAATATTAAGCGAAGTTTAAAAACAAATAGTATCTTTGCAAGGGTAGATGGGAAGTTTATAACAATAGAAATGAGTAAATTTGAAATAATAAAATATTTTTTAAAATGAAATTAAGATGTATAGAAAAATACTTTGCTAATTTTACTTATGGTAAAGTCTACGAAGTTGTAGGGCAAACAAAGAGCTATATTTGGGTGATTAACGACAAAGGTCAAGATCATCAGTTTGATACTTTCGAGAACTACTTTGAAGTGGTTACCGATAACGCGCCAAGCTATTACAATAATGAGAAAGGTAGTTTATACAAGTTTGCAGAAGACCATGATTTAAACACATACGAATTTGACCAAATAAAAAGGATTGTAAGATGCAGAAAAAAAGGTAACTTTGTACAGGATTTAGAAAAGACAAAATTTTTAATTGATTTATACTTAAAAGAATGGAAAGAGAAATAATCAACTGGGCTAAAGCAAGGAAGTTAGATAACCCAGATAATAAATTTCAACAATTAGCAAAGGTGTTTGAGGAAACTGGAGAGTTATCCTCTGCAATACTAAAGAAAGACATCACCGAGACAATAGATGCTCTTGGAGACACTTACATTACACTTGTTATATTAGCTAATCAAATGGGTTACTCACTTGAAGATTGTGCAAAGAGAGCCTTTAAAGTTATTGAATACCGAAAAGGCAAAACCGAAGGAGGAACGTTCATAAAAGAGTAGCATGAATTTAAAAGAGATCGCGCAGTATCATGATGAATGGGTACGAATAGTAAAAAGATTCGGAGCCAAGACCGATGCTGAAGACATTGTACAAGATATGTATCTTCGTTTTCACAAATACGGTAAAGGTCAAGTAGTAACCAAATCATTCATCTGGATAATGCTGCGTAACTCTTTTTATGACTCTTGCAAGCGTAATGTTTCAACAGTCGACATTGACCTTCTTGTTGACCTATCAGAGGACGAAAACAACAAAACGTATGAAATAGAGTTATACTATCAGAGCGTTGAAGAACAAATAAAAACATGGGAATGGTTCGACCAACAACTATTTTTATTATATTTACGAAGCGGAAAAAGTATGCGTGAACTTGAAAAGGATACCAAGATTAGTCTTACTTCTATTTTTCACACTATTAAAAAATGTAAACGAAAATTAAAAATATGGCAAAAAGAGTATCAAAAGGATTTGGAGATACAGTAGCAAAATTTACTGAAGTAACAGGAATTGACAAAGTAGTTAATTTTATCGCTGGAGAGGATTGTGGATGCAATAAACGTAAAGAAGTATTAAACAAGTTGTTTCCTTACAAGACACCAGAATGCTTAACAGAACCTGAGTATAAATTGTTGGAAGAGCTGTTACCTCAAATATCTGTTAAGATTAAACCATCACAACAAATTGAATTTTTAAAGGTTTACAATAGAGTCTTTAAAACAAACGAACGACCAACTTCATGTGCTTCATGTCTTAACGATATGTTACGTAAAACAAGAATAGTTTTTAATGAATATAACAAAGAGTCTTTTCCCGAAGGGCAAGGCGGATTTTTAGGATGATTACAATAGCTAAATTTGTTGGACTTATAACATTAGGTAGTTTGATTTTTTGGACTGCCTATTTTTATTTAATAGATAATGGGGAAAAATAAATACATAGAAACACCTGAGAAATTATTAGATCTTTGGGATGAATACAAAGCACACGTAAAAGGGAATCCAAGATTAATTTATCAATTAGACCGAAACGGTAGCTTAGTTCCTGTGCCTCACGAAACACCTCTAACACAACAAAGATTTGAGGTATACGTTAAGCAAAAGTATGGGTGGACAATAGGGCAGTATTTTGATAATCAAGATAAATTATATAATGATTATATTGCCATCTGTTCGCATATAAGAATGGAAAGACAAGCAGACCAAATCGAGGGGGGAATGGTAGGACAGTACAATGCATCTATTACTCAAAGACTTAACGGACTTACGGAGAAACAAGAAACAACAATAATATCTGAACAACCTTTATTTCCTGATTAATGTTTGTAAGAACAACAGTTATAAATAAAATTAAGGGCTTAACTAAATTTGTTAAAGGGATTCAAGGTGGGACATCAGCGGGTAAAACGTTTGGTGTTCTTCCTGTTTTGATTGATATAGCTGCTAAGAATCCATTGACTGAGATTTCAATTGTTGCTGAAAGTATACCACATTTGAAACGTGGAGCAATGAAAGACTTTAAAAAGATAATGATTGAAACAGGACGTTTTGTGGATGCTCGATGGAATGCAACAGATTTCAAATATAACTTTGCGAATGGTTCACAAATAGAGTTTTTTAGTGCTGATAACGATGCTAAGTTAAGAGGTGCAAGACGTGACTATCTGTACATGAACGAAGCTAACAACATGACATTTCATGCTTACACTGAGCTAGCATCAAGAACAAAGAAAGGTGTGTATTTAGATTGGAATCCTGTTAATGAGTTTTGGTTTCATTCAGAATTACAAAACGATAGTGACGTTGATTTTATTACGGTAACCTATCAAGATAATGAGGCATGTCCAGAAAGTGCTTTAAATTTCATCTTAAAGGCAAAAGAGAAAGCTAAGACATCAAGCTATTGGCAGAATTGGTATGATGTTTATGGGTTAGGTCAAATAGGAAATTTAGAAGGTGTTATATTCAATAATTGGAAAACTATTGATACAATACCCGATGAAGCTCGGTTGATAGGTTACGGGCTTGATTTTGGGTATACCAATGACCCGACCGCAATAGTAGAAGTATACAAGTACAACGACAATAGGATATTAAATGAAATATGCTATAACAAAGGGTTAAGTAACTCTCAAATTGCAAAGTATATTACAACTAAGCTGCCTTGCTATTGTGATTCAGCAGAGCCAAAATCAATTGCAGAATTAAGAATGTACGGAGTAAATGCTTACGGTGTTACCAAGGGGGCTGACAGTATTAATTTTGGTATACAAATAATGCAAGAAGAAAGTTATTTGGTAACAAGTAAATCACTAAATTTGGTAAATGAATTACGTAAATATGCGTGGGATAAAGATAAAAAAACAGGGGCTAAATTAAATAAGCCAATAGACTCTTTCAATCACATAATTGATAGTGCGAGATATCACGAAATGGAAACAATAGGTTTAAAACGAAATAAAGGTAAATATGGAATCAGGTAAAAGTTTAAGACAAATGATTAATGAAAGTAGCGCAAAGGTTGTAGATGCTTACAAAGATGAGTATGGGGATAATTGGAAATTTCAATGTGTTGAGTCAATCGACAATGAAGTAGCGAAAGCTGAAGCGTCATTGAAATATTGGAAAGGTGTAAGAGCTAAAGTAATGATAGCAAAATGAAGATTGAAATAGATATTCCTTCCAACCTATCCGAAATAAGTTTAGATAGGTACCAAAAGTATATGGTTACTTTAAACAACTCAGATGATAAGGAGTTTGTTTTTCAAAAAATGATTGAAATATTTTGTGGTCTTGAATTGAAGGAAGTTGTTAAAATGAAAGCATCGACCGTTATCGAGTTGGTGCAACACTTTGATAAATTGTTTAACGAGAAAACAAAGTTCAAGAATAGGTTTAAATTGAACGGTGTGGAGTTTGGTTTTATTCCAGACTTAGAGGAAATATCATGGGGTGAGTACATCGACATTGAATCTAACATTGGAGATTTTCAAAACATACATAAAGCACTTGCTGTAATGTACAGACCGATTGTAAAAGAAGTTAAAGGCAAATATGAAATAGAGCCTTACAAGGGTGATTTAAGCTACTCAGAGGTTCTTAAATACGCACCGTTGGATGTTGTACTTCCTGCATCTGTTTTTTTTTGGACTTTAGGAATAGAATTAATAAGCAGTACGCTATCCTCTTTGGAGAAAATGAAGAGCAAAACCCGTATAGCGAAAATGTTCAATTCTCAAAACAATGGGGATGGTATAGCTCAATCTATCACGTCGCTCAGGGAGATATTAGAAGATTTGACGAAGTTACAGGGCTCGGGCTTCATCAGTGCTTAACATTTTTAACGTTCGAACAACAAAAAAGTAGAATCGAGGTTAAACAATTAAAGCGATCACATGAAAAACTATTATAACTTATCTACATTATTGCATGACTCTATACTTGCAGACCCTTTAGTTAATCGAGTAACGAAGGGCAGCCTTGATAAAATCACAAATGCAAAGCAAGACATGTACCCATTGTGTCATATTATATTCAATGATGTAGCATTTAGAGGTAATACAACGGTGTACAATGTGTCATTAGTTATGATGAGCATAGTTGACATTAGTAAAGATGATGTAACGGATATTTATAAGGGCAATGACAATGAGGATGATGTGTTAAACACTACATTAAGCATACTTAATAGAATATTTGAGAGGGTAAGAAGAGGAGATATTTATGATTTAGGCTATGAAGTGTTAGACGATACTGCAAGTTGTGAACCGTTTGTTGATAGGTTTACGGATGCGGTTGCTGGGTGGACTATGACCTTTGACATATTAGCACCTAATGAAATGACTATATGTTAGCAGATTTAAGGGAGTCAGGCTTACAAGCCGCATTGGATAAGTTCAAAGCATCAGTAATCAAACAGGCTCGTACTAACTTAACAAAGGGACGCGCACCTTTTGGCAGCCACAACAACACACGAAAGCTATACAACTCATTGAAAGGTGAAGCTAAAGTTTACGCTAAGGGTTACTTCTTGAATTTCCAGATGGAGGAATACGGTAGCTATCAAGACAAAGGAGTAAAGGGTAAACGTTCAAGTTCTAAAGCTCCTGACTCACCTTATAAGTTTGGGAGCGGAACGGGAGCAAAAGGAGGATTAACGGAGGGAATGCAAAGATGGGTTAAAGCTCGCAAATTTCAGTTTAGACAACGTGACCCCGAAACAAAGAAGTCAACGGGTAAATTCTTATCGTACGATGCAACAGCGTGGATAATAACACGGTCAATCTATGCTAAAGGTATAAGACCAACTTTGTTTTTTACTAAGCCATTTGAAGCGGCTTACAAGCGTTTACCGCAAGAATTAGTAAATGATTTAAAAATAGATTTAGAAAAGATTTTTAACTATTCAATTAAACAACCGAAATGATTAGAGCAAGGTCACCTTATATTATTAGTATCAATGAAGCAAGCCAAGTAAGTACAAAGATTGAATTGTTTATTAGCTTCGGTGCTTTAGGTTCAACTCCTACTTTAAGCTATACACTTAGCAAAGCAATTCCTGCATCGAATGCACCAACAACTTATTATGACATTGCACCTTACATTCGTGAATACTTTGACCACACGGCATATAGTAACGTTACAAGTTTGACCGCAGCAGTTAGTTATACGTGTGTTGACAAACTTAATGTTAGAGTAAAGAGATACAAGACTGTAGGAGTAACAGAAACATTAGTAGACACAACTGATTATATTGCTACGGATGGATATTCAGATTTTGCCGATAGTGTTAATTATAACGGTGGCAATTACTTGTTAGACCAAAAGACTTACTACTACCATAGTGGTTCAAACGCTGGTTTTATTATGCTTTACGCAGCAGCAAATGATAAAATAAGATGGATTGATTCAGAGGGTTTAACTTACCTTAGTTCATCGTTGGGTAACTCATGGTATTACGTGCCACGTTGCTATAATAGTAGATTTACAGAACCGTGGATAGTTGAGGTTATAAATAGTTCAAACGTAATTCAAGCGACATGGACGTTCAAGCCTGTTGAGGAATGTTTGCATACACCTGTAAAGGTTGATTTCATAAACAAACACGGAGCATTCCAACGTGAGTTCTTTTTCAAAGCGTCAAACGATAATATCGAAGTCACTAATAAAGATTACAATTTAATGCAACCGTATGATTATAGCTTAACAGGTGGTCAAAGAACAACGTATAACCAAAACGGAAAACAAAGTATAAAGGTCAATTCAGGATGGGTAGAGGAAGATTTTAAGGATAACTTAAAACAATTGATGCTTAGTGAAAAGGTGTTAGTAGATGAAAAGCCTGCTATCCTTAAAACTAAATCAATTGAACTAAACAAGTCGCTAAACACAAAACAAATAAATTATAGTTTGGAGTTTGAATTTGCGTATGATTTAATTAATAGCGTTGTATAATGAGAAAGGTAGACGTATATATAGAAGTTATTACGGATTCAAATAACTATGAAAAGTTAGAGTTATTTAACGATGAAGAAATTCATATTAATAGTTCGATTCAAAACGTTCAGGACTTAGCAAAGGTGTACACTGACTTTACGCAGTCGTTTACTATTCCTGCATCACCACGTAATAATAGGCTATTCGAACATTTTTATCAATCGGATGTTGACGCAAACGACAACCCTAACATTAAGCGCAACGGATTTATAGAAATAGGTACAATACCATTTAGGAGTGGGAAAATATCAATCGAAAGTTCAAACGTTGTTAAAGGACGTGTTGAGAGCTATTCAATAACTTTTTACGGTGATTTAACGAGCCTTAAAGATAAGTTTGGAGATAAGACCTTAAAGGATTTAGATTTACGTTCATACGGTATGAATTACAGCGGTTCAAATGTTAGAGGTCGAATCATAAATACGGTATCAAACGATTTAGAATTTCCATTAATTACCTCTAAAAGACATTGGACCTATGGGTTAGGTACGAGTACTTGCATCGATACAACTGCTGGAGCTATTGTTTACAATGAGTTATTTCCTGCTTTGAAGGTTAAACGTATTTTTGAAGCAATACAAACAGATTTCGGTGTGTCGTTTAACTCTAATTTCTTTAATCAAAAGTTATTTACTGAGTTGTTTTTATGGTTAAAGAACGCAAAAGACTTTTTGGCTTATAGTGAGTCGGAAGACGTAACGTTTTCAAGTATTACAGGTACTAATAACATACTACAAGACCCTACAAAAGTAAATATAAATCTAACTCAAAACCTAACAATTACAGCATCTTTTACAAGTGCAACTGCTGGGATAAGGTTATTTGTAGATGCAATTCAAGACGGTAAACTTGTAAAGACAACAGAAATAAAAACAGGAAGTTCAGAAAATGTTTTTAGTAATACTTCTGCATTTACAGCTTATGATGTAAAGTTTAGATTAAGAGCTTCAACAGCAGGTACAGCAACGGTATCGTTTGGCTTTAAATATCAGTATTACCAAAACACATATAGCGGTGTAATACTTTCGGGATATGTAACAAACACCGCGAGCAGTGGAGCCGTTACTTTTTCAAGCCCTTATGTTGACCCATCGGTGTACGCTCCTAACATGAAGATTAGCGACTTTGTTAGTGGTGTGTTTAAAATGTTTAATCTTACTTGTTATGCTACATCTGTAGACAACTTTCAAGTAGAGCCTTTAGATGATTGGTATTCAAAGGGTGCAGTTGTTGATATTACAGAATATGTTGACACGGATGAATTTACAATTGAACGCCACAAACTTTACAAAGAAATATCTTTTGATTACGAAAAGTCAGAAAGTTATTTGAACGAAAAGTATTTTAACGAAACAACAAACGCAACAAGAGAGTTTGGAAATGTTAAGGAGTCGTTCGCTAATTACGATGGAGGAGATTATAAAATAGATGTTCCGTTTGAAAATATTTACTTCGCAAAAGAAGACATAACAGATGCAGACGAGCCACCAAAAGCATATTTATTAAATGAAGATACAGCAACTGAAAGCTATGACAATAAACCAATATTGCTATATTTAGATTCATATCAAAGCACTTCATTTTATTTTGACGATGGAAGCTCGGAAGTTTTAATTACAGCATATAGACCTCTATGCAATCAGATAACATATAACAATGTTATTTATTCAAATCATTTTTCAGTAGAAGGTAGTGCATTTAATGGTGTGACAATAACAAATACTTTGTACTCTCAGTATTACGCTGAATACTTACAAAACTTATTCAATAAAAAAAACAGACTTACAAACGTTAAAGCGTTATTTCCAATTTCACTACTTACAAGTTTAAAGCTAAACGACCGTTTGATAATTAGAGACAAACGTTATGTAATTAATGAGATGAAAGTAAACCTTACAAGTGGTGAAGTTGATTTGTCTTTAATCAATGATTTTAGAGCAGTTGCAAATGTTAATTTACCTATTCAAACAGCAGCAACAACAACGGTTGAAGTGCCTGTATTCATCGAGAATGGTCAAACATCAACAGAGATATGCGTGGGTGCTACTTGCACAACTTACACATCGGAGCAATTAATATCAGTTACATTACCAACTAACACGTCTGGTGTACCTGTTACAACATCGTTAACACGTGACGGAATACCATACACAACAATTTACCAAGATGCTTAACACAATTATACAACTATTGAAGTCTAATGATTTTTACGGTCAAAGCGAAATAATAGACATCGCTAAAGGGAAATATAAACTTACTAATTCTATTCGCGAAAGCTACAAACAGGCTAAAAGGGAGTTATACTTAAAACAAGCTACAAATGGGCGAAAAGAAAATAATTGAATTAGAGGTAAAAACCAACATCAAAGGTGTAAACCTTGACATGAAGGATGTTGTTAAGCAAACAAAAGAAGCGACCGTAGCAACACAAAACTTAAATCAAGCAACCGCAGAAACAGGGGCTAAAAGCAGCGGTTTAAAAGCTATAAAAGACACGGTTATTAACTTAGTGCCGGGGTTAAAATCTGCTGAGGGTGGTGTAAATGCGTTAGGTAACTCATTTAAAATGTTACTCGCAAATCCTATTATATTAATTATTACGGCGATTGTAGGAGCTTTAAAATTTGTTTATGAAGCATTTCAATCAAATGTAAAGATAGGCAAGGAAATAGCAGCGGTTTGGGAAGGATTGAACGCCGTGGGGACACAGGTTAAGGATGCAATTTTTGGGCTTACAAGGTCATTAGCTTATGCAGTTGAAGCAGCGTATAAGTTTATAACACTAGACTTTAAAGGAGCAGGAGAAGCAATGAAGAACGCAAACAAAGAAGCTACAACTTCATATAATCAATTATCAAAAGCGATTGACGGCACAACCTTTGCTACTATTAGAAAGTTAGAAAAAGAACAACAAGCAAACAATAAAGCTAAAAAAGAGCAAGCGGTTAGACAGTCAGAAATTAATAAATTATTAGTTCAATCTCGTGAGGTTTTAACAGATGAAAACGAAACTATAAAAGCTAAAAAGAAAGCATTAGAAGAAGTTACAAAAGCTGAAAAAGAATCATCAAAGGAAAAAGTAAGAACAGCCGCTACAGATTTAAGGATATTAGAAGAAAAAGCAAAAGCATTAGGGGGTCAAGCTGAAAAGAAAATGAAGCAAGAAATTAGGGATGCGACGGTTGCCCTAAATGAAGCGGAAACAGAAAACGCAATGACAGGAATAAAACTTAACAAACAGAGAAAAATGTTGTTAAGGCAGGAAAATGAAGAAGGGAAGGCAGCAGTTGAAGAAGCAAAAGCAAGAGCAAAAGAAAGAGCAGACGCAGAAAAAGCAGCACTTGAAAAAAGAACTCAAGCGGAAAAAGACTTCTACAAAGCACAATCTGAAATGCTTGAGGAGGCGGAGAAAAACACATTAAAGAAAAAAGGATTTAGAGACCCTGTTAAAAAAGCAATCTCAGACGCTGAGAAAATGATGGCAGCTCAAAATGTTATTAATGATGCAAAAGTAAAACAGATTGAAGCGCACAACGAAGCTGAGTTAAAATTAGAAGAGGATAAAAATAGAAAGAAACAAGAATTAACATCAATGTCTTTTGATGTAATTAGAAGTGTTGCAGATTTATTCGCACAAGGAAACGAAGCAGACCAACGTAAAGCATTTCAAATAAACAAAGCGGCAAGTTTAGGTCAAGCTATTGTCAACACTGCTCAAGGTGTTACAGCCGCATTAACTCAAGTGCCTTTATTCCCCGGGGCGCAAATCATACAAGCTGGTTTGGTGGGTACGTTAGGAGCTTTGAACATCGCAAAGATAGCTAACACACAATTTCAAGGTGGAGGAGGTGGTGGAGATACAGCAACAAGTACACCAAGCGCACCACGTACTCCATCCTTTGACATTATACAAGCACAACCACAAATGCAGTTAGGAGCGTTACAACAGCAGCCTATTAAAGCCTATGTAGTAAGCGGTGAAGTGTCGACAGCGCAAGCATTAGACCGTAATAGAGTAAGAAATGCAACATTTTAATATAAATTAAGTTATAAAAGTATGCAGAATATAGAGCTAACAATTAAAGACGATGACCAAGGGGTATTTGCGATTTCACTTGTAGACCGTCCTGCCATAGAAGAGACGTTTATTTTCTTAAGTGAGATTAGTGTTGAACTAAAGGTAACCAACGATGAAAAACGCGAAGTTGTGGGGCTTGCATTGGTGCCTAACAAACAGATATTAAGACGTATTAAGGATAAAGAGTTTACTATTTCATTTAGTGAGGAAACAATCGCAAAGGTTCAAGAACTTTACTTAAAAAAGAATTACAATAACAACGTAACAGTTGACCACGACCATAATGTTGAGGGTGTTAGCTTAATCGAAAGTTGGATAGTTGAAGACGAAAAACACGATAAATCCAACATTTATAAATTAGATGCTGTTAAAGGCTCATGGGTAGTTAAAATGAAAGTTTACAACGAGGAGGTTTGGCAACAAATCAAAGACGGTAAATTCAAGGGGTTTAGTATCGAGGGAAAATTTGACGGGTTAGACCAACTTGAAGCAGAAAGCCATGAAGATACAATAAACGAAATTAAGGAACTTTTAAAATCAATATAAAATGGGAGTAACAATAATTGACAACACGCAAACGATTAACAACGCTACTTGGAAGGTGCAACCTGACGTTTTAACTTCAGAAAGTGGTATAGTAAAGGAAGATGCAACAATCCACTACATTGATGGGCGTTTAAAGTACCATGCAAATGGAGTGATTAAAGAAGTTGGAATAGGGCAAGATTATACTATCGCTGTTTTAGACTTGATTTCAGCGTTACCAAGTTCTCCAACTATTGGAGATAGATACTTGTATCCAAGTGGAACATATGCAGGTGTAATTGAATGGGATGGTACATTTTGGAATTACATATTTCAAAACACAACCGCAACAGTTGGAACATTAGTAAATAACACTAAAACGGACACTGTTTATCGTTGGAATGGAACAAATTGGGCTACTTATAGCCGCCAATCTGTTATCGATTTAACATTAGCACGTAAAACAGATAGTTACACGCTTGTAGCTGCTGATAACGGGCAAGTAGTTGAAATGAACAAGGCAACTGCCAACACTTTGACGGTGCCTTCAGGAGTTTTTACAGCAGGTCAACAAGTATTAATTACACAATATGGAGCAGGTCAAACAACAATTGCTGGATCAGGCGTAACGTTACGTTCAGACGGTGGCGAACTTAAGATTAATACTCAGTATTCAAGTGCTACAATTCTGTTTATATCAGCTACTGAAGCGTATGTGTTTGGTAATTTAGCACTATAAAATGACTGAGTTTAACGGAAATTTAACACCTTCATTTATAAGATTTAAAGAAGTCACTACCGCTTTGGATAGTGACTATTTATTTATACAACCTTACAATAGTGGCGTGCCTAAAAAAATACTGATTACAAATTTAAGTGATGAGGATAACGGTATTTTATTTGGTGGAGTTGGTGCAGATGAAGATGTTTACAGCTTAATAGGTGGCGTTGGTGCGAGTATTAATTCAGATATATATAATTTATGAGTGATATAACAAAGAGGATTGTAATTAAAAAGGGAGCAGGCATTGCAACTATTCCTGCAACATCAGACCATAGGGATGGAACATGGTTGTACACTGACTTGTATATTGGTGAGTTCTACATGAACACTGCTAACGGTAAGATATACACACGTACATTAAGTGGGATTTCAGAAATAATTTATGATGTTGCGGCTTTCGAAGTGTTAGCAAATAAAGCGACAAATTTCACAACCTTAAATAACACTAAATACCCCACGACTCAAGCGGTCGAAAATCAAATTGACGCTAAACTTATTTCGACTGGCTATTGGAATGTTGCAAGTTCAGAAATTGCACGTGGCTACAGGGCACAACACAACTCAACAACGGTCTTTTCTGAAAACATTGCGGTTGGTACTTTACAAGGAACGGCAACAGCGGTGGCGGTGTCAACAACTTCCATGCAAACGAAAAAAACACGTTTAAAAATTGGTGTTTCGACTCCTGCAGCTAACGGTGTTTGCGGTTACAGGTCAACAAGTGCGTTTAATATTATAGACATGGGTTGGAGGTTTTGCGTTGGATTTGGTGTATCAGATACTGCCTTAAATACAGGCGCGCGCCAATTCTATGGGATGACATCGGCAACTACTTTATTAGGAATTTCGTCTACTGTTTTCGTTGATAGTTTGACAAATATAATTGGTATTGGTTCAGATGCCTTGGACACAAATTTACAGATATTCCATAACGATGCAACGGGAACGGCTACAAAAATAGATTTAGGTTCTAATTTTCTTGCAAATAGAACAGGAAGTGCCGCTACTGATTTCTTTGTGTTTGAGCTTTACAACCCGTTTAATTCAATGACCGTATTTTATAAAGTCACTTCGTTGGAAAACAACGTAACGGTTGAGGGGTCAATAACAACTAACCTGCCAAACGATACCACACCGATAACGATTCAAGCGGTTAGAACTTCGGGCGCGACATCAAACGCTTGTAGTTTTGATATTAGTCAATTAACTTTAAATTGTGGGGCATGATAGAGGTATATCAAGAAGTAAGGGGAGCATATACTTATGTAGAAAGCACCTACTTAAATATAATCAGAGTAGGAAATGAGGTTTTAAATGCTGATGTAACAACCGAAATAACGGCACAGGAAACTATCATAAATGACTACATCTAATTTACAACAACACTCCTAAATCAAGGTTATATAATTATGAATGAAATCAAGTACATTTTAGAGCAAATCAGGAAGACGAAAACAATAGTGCTAATTATAATTCTGCTTGCTTTCATTCTTTTTTATTATAAGTCATTGGTTACTGAAGTAGTGACAAAGAAAATTGAAAATGTTGACGAAGTGAAAAGAGACATTAACAACAATGTTTTGATTCAACAGATGTTAAATGAATTGATGATAAAATATAATGCTGATAGGGCTTATATATTTCAATTTCATAACTCGATTAAGTACTACGATGGGACGCATAGAAATAAACAATCTATGACTTTTGAAGTATGTGAGAAGGGTATTAGTTCGGAGGCTCAAAATTTACAAAACATTCCTGTTAGCTTATACCCATTATTCTTACAACAAATAATGTTAGAGAAAATGAACTACTGCGATGTTAACGACATTAAAGAACAAACAACACGGTTTGAATTAATAAGACAAGGGGTTGAATCTATTTGTATTGCACCATATTTCAAGAGCGGTAATTTTGTGGCTTACATTGGTGTAGATTATGTTAAGGGTCAAAAATGTAATGAAGTGGATTTTAAAGAGTTTAAAAGTTTCACAAATGAAATCGGTAATTTATTAATGTTATGAGAAAAGGAGGAAAAAAAGGTTGCCAGTGTAAAGACGGCACGTATTCAAAAGAGTGTTGCGATGGTAACTCTCAAGGAGTTGGAAATACTAATCAACAGTCAATTGCGATAGTAAACCACACCATAGAGGTAAGGCAAATTACAACAGAAAGAGGTTGATAAAGTTATTAAAGAAAAAAGCTATGACTAAAGAAATAAAAGACGCGTTAAAAACTATCAAGACTTTCCTAGGAATGGAAGTGAAGTTAGAGCAAATGAAGCTAGTAGATGGTAACACGGTAATCGAAGCCGATTCATTCGAGCCGGGTGCAAGTGTTATGATTATAGTTCCTGATGGAACTCCTGTACCATTAGAAGTTGGTGAGTACGAACTTGAAAACGGTATGGTATTAACTGTTGAAGAAGTTGGAATTATAGCAGCAATTGGTGAGCCTGTAATGGAAGAAAACCCATCAGAAGCTCAAACAGAAGTACCTGTTGAAGCTGATGCAACTCCAGAGGTTAAACAACCTAAAAAAGTTGTATCAATTACTGAACAACATTTTGCTGAAATGGAATCAAAGATTGCTGAACTTGAAACTAAGTTAGCTGCAATGACTCCCGAAGTAATCGAGTTGACTGAAGAGCCGAAACCAATTCAGTACAACCCTGAAAACGCAAAACCAATTGAACACATGGATTTAGCTACTAATACAGGGAAATCAACAAGGGATAAGATTTTAGAACAAGTATACAACAACAAATAAAACAAATAAAAAATGGCTACAACTGCAACAATCACTACATCATATGCTGGGCAAGATTCCAAATTATGGGTAAAAGCTGCTTTATTAAGCGGTAACACTTTGGCAAATGGAGGGATGACTATCATTCCGAATATTGCTTACAAAACAACAATGTTTAAAATCGGAACGGACGAACTTTTAAAGAACGCAACGTGTGATTTTGATGCGACTTCTACTGTAACACTTTCTGAAAGAAGTTTGACTTTAGAGCAGTTTCAAGTAAATTTACAATTGTGTAAAAAAGACTTTTTGCCAACATATCAAGCTGAAGAGATGGGATTCAGTGCAAACAAAGTTTTGGCAAAATCATTTGTTGACTACTTGTTAGCTTACATCACTGATAAGGTTGCTGCTTCTGTTGAAGTGTCTATTTGGAGAGGTGTTAACGCGACAGCAGGTCAAATTGATGGTATCGCTACATTATTGGCTGCTGATGCTTCTTTACCAACTGCTAACGAGGTTGCTGGTACTACTGTAACATCTTCTAACGTTATTGCTGAATTAGGTAAAATTGTAGATGCTATTCCTGCTGCATTGTACGGTTCACCAGACTTGAAAATCTATGTTGCTCAAAACATTTTTAAAGCTTATGTAAGAGCATTAGGTGGTTTCTCAGTTGCTGCTACATCTAACAATGGTACTGATGCTAAAGGAACACAATGGTACAATGGTGGTGATGTTACTTTCGATGGTATCCCATTATTTGTTGCTAACGGATTATCTTCAAACGTTGCTATTGCTGCTGAAACTTCGAACTTGTTCTTCGGTTGCGGTTTATTAAACGATACAAATGAAATCGCGCTTTTGGACATGAGTCCATTGGACGGGTCACAAAATGTACGTTTTGTATTACGTGCAGGAATGGCTGTAAATTACCATTCAGTATCTGACATCGTTACTTACGGAATCACAAATTCAGCTAACTAATTAACTAATCAATTAACCAATTAAGGGGAGGGTATATTCCCTCCTTTTTTTTTAAACTTTATTTTTATGGCTTGTAATTTAAGTATAGGACGCGCTGAGGCGTGCAAAGAAGCAATCGGAGGACTCAAAGCGGTGTACTTCATTAATTATCAGATACTACCTTCTGACGTAACATTTTCAAATGACTTAATAACAGCGGTTATAAACGTTGATAACTTGTATAAGTATGAGTTAAAATCTAATGAGAATGTATTTGACCAAGAAATCGTATCGAGCCGTGAAGCTGGCACGACATTTTTTCGTCAAACGTTAACAATTAAGTTAAAAAAACAAGATGCTACAACTCACAAAGAAGTCAAATTATTGGCTTACTCAAGACCTCACGTCCTTATAGAAAATAACAACGGTCAATTCTTTGTTATGGGATTGTTTAGAGGTGCTGATTTAACGGCAGGAAGTATAAATAATGGTGGTGCTTTGGGTGATTTTAATGGATACAGTTTGACTTTCGTTGCGGAAGAGGCTTTACCTGCACCATTCACAGACATAACAAGTTCAACAACAATTGTTTCTGACTGTTTCACAGGTGCAACAGTAACAACTGCCTAAACATGCCTTGTTTAATAACAGCAGGACGTATTGAGCCTTGTAAGGATTCACTTGCAGGGCTTAAAAACGTTTACTTTATCAATCAAGATTTACAATTAGGAAGTGTTATATTTTACGACCCTTCAAGTACACCGCCCTTTGTAAATACTGATAATGTTTGGTATGTAAATTTTGTCAATTCTATTTACAAATATGAACTAAAATCTAACGAAAATGTTTACGACCAAGAGATTGTTACTTCACGTGAAAACGGTACAACGTTCTTTAGGCAAACATTGACTATCAAACTAAAAAAACAAGACATTGCAACACACAACGCTGTTAAGACTTTAGCGTATGCAAAACCAAGAATTTTAGTTGAAAACAACGAAGGACAATTTTTCTTAGTTGGTATGTACAGAGGTTGTGATGTAACAGCTGGAAGCATTAATAATGGTGGTGCTTTGGGTGATTTTAATGGATATTCCTTAACCTTCCAAAGTGAAGAGTTATTACCATCGCCTTTTGTAATAAATGGCACTAATTCATTTAGAGTTGGACAGGCTTCTACCCTACCTTTATCAGCAGCATCGACAATTGTAACAAGTTAATACACGGAGGGGCTTAAAACACCCCTCTTTTTTTTGCAACAAAAACACTCTTTTTTAGTTATACTATTAATGATAGTATTAACGACATCCACAAGCCCTCAAATAGTTTACTTCGTGCCACGTGAAGGCTCGGGAAACTCCGATAAGATATTCTTAACAGACGAACAGACAAACGTTACTACAACGATTAATATTAGTTCATACGCAACGGGTGACTATTACCATACTGCGACCGCTACCTTTGGATTAATAGAAGGACATACTTATGTTTGTAAAATTGGCAAAACAAACGACATCCGATTTTACGGTCGTATATTTTGCACGAATAATCCAAGCTCAAACTTCACTCAAACGGTAACAACCAACGAATTTATTATATATGAATAATAACATTATACAACTATCATCCTATACAGCCCCCGTAATTGTTGAAAATAACAAAAACGAATGGGTAGAATATGGAGCAGATAATAACTACTATCAGTTTTTAATTGACCGTTACAGCAATTCAGCAACGAATAACGCTGTAATAAATAATATTTGTCGACTAATATACGGTCAAGGCTTAACAGCTACGGATAGCGCGATGAAGCCAAACGAATGGGCGCAACTATTATCTATTCTTAAAGAAGACGATTTAAGACGTATAATCTTTGATTTGTACGCACTTGGGCAGTGTGCATTACAGATTCATTACGACAAAGGACATAAAGCGATTACAAGGGTTTTTCATACACCTATTCAATTATTAAGACCTGAGAAATGCAATAAGGATGGTGATATTGTAGGATATTTCTATTCAGACAATTGGACTGATCCAAAGAAGTATGTGCCTAAAAGATTTGATTCTTTTGGAACATCTAAAAAAGAAGTAGAGATTTTATATCTAGCTCCTTACACAGCTGGGATGAAATACTTTTCAAATGTAGATTATCAAGGCGGTATTGATTACGCGTTACTTGAAGAAAAAATTGCTGAATACCTTATAAATGAGGTTAGTAACTCTTTTGCTCCCACGACTATCGTAAATTTTAACAATGGTTCACCAACGGACGAACAAAAGGATGAAATTTCAGCTCAAGTAATTGGTAAGTTAACAGGCTCAAAAGGTAAGAAAGTTGTAATATCATTTAATGATAACGAAAATACAAAAACAACGGTTGACACTATCCCATTGCAAGACGCTGCTGACCATTATTCTTATTTATCAGATGAGTCAACTGCTAAGATATTACGTAGTCACAATGTAACTACACCTTTGTTGTTTGGGGTTACTTCAGCAAGTGGGTTCAGTTCAAATGCAGATGAGATGAAAACTGGGGCGTTGTTGTTTGAAAACATGGTGATAAAGCCAAAGCAACAAATGATTGTTGAAATGCTTAAAAAAGTATTGTCATTTAACGGTGTATCTTTAAATCTTAAATTTAAAACGTTGAATCCTTTACAAGGGGATGAGCCACAGCCCGTACAAGATGTTAAAATGAGTGCACAAGACGAATTAGACGTTGCGAAATATGGTGAGGATATTGATTTAGATGAATGGGTGTTAGTTGATAGCCGTGAGGTTGATTATGATTTAGAGGATGAGTTGGATGCAGAGCTTGAAAAACTAAACGAACCTACAACACTTTCTAAGGTTTTTAATTTTGTCAAAACGGGTACGGCAAGACCAAACGCAACATCAATACAAGACGGTAAACTTTTTAAGCATCGTTACAGATATACAGGTGACACTTCGGATGACTCAAGATTATTCTGTAAAAAGATGACTCAAGCGAATAAAGTTTATCGTAAGGAAGATATTATTAGAATGGAATCTGAAGCGGTCAATAAAGGATGGGGACCAAAAGGATCTGATAATTATTCTATTTGGTTATACAAAGGCGGAGGAGCTTGCCACCATAAATGGGTGCGTGAAACTTATTTGAGAAAGTCAGATGTTAACAACCCATTAGCTAAAAAGTTTACACCGTCGCAAACTCGTAAACAAGGAGAAATTGCGCCGACAAACGACAAAAAAGTTTATACAAGACCGATTGATATGCCTAACAAGGGGTTTTTACCTAAATAATTTTAAGACATGGCAGAAGCATTATTAATATCAAAAAAAGACTTACAAGAATATACTTCTTTAAACGCAAATACTGACGTTGACAAAGTGATTCAATTTGTGTTGGTTGCTCAAAACATTTGGATTCAACAATACACAGGTAGTAAGCTATTGGATAAGATTAAAACGGATATTACCAACAATACGCTTGCAGGTAACTATATAACGCTTGTAAGGTCGTATTTAAAGCCTATGCTCATACATTTTACTATGGTGGAATATTTGCCTTTTTGCGCTTACACAATTAGTAACAAAGGGATTTATAAGCACCAATCAGAGAATAGCGAAATAGTATCGAAAGAAGAAGTTGACTACTTAATTGAAAAAGAAAAACGCATAGCCGAATCGTATTCTCAAAGGTTTTTAGACTACATTTGTAAAAATAATAGTTTGTTTCCTGAGTATACAACTAATGAGAACGGTGATGTATACCCTCAACATAATAACTATTTAACTAATTGGTATTTATGAAAAAGAAAAAAGAGTATAAACCAAAAGAAGAAAATATAATTAAACTTAAAATATACTTAAATGATATTAGCAAATTACGGAATAGTAAGTAGTAGTGGTGGTGTTTCGTTTGACGCGGATGCACTTTCATTCATAACAGCGGCAAGCATTACAGATAACACACAAAAAACAGCGATTAACACGCTTGTAACTGATTTAAAAACTTACAACATTTGGACTAAAATGAAAGCACTTTATCCATTTGTAGGTGGCACTGCATCAAGTCACAAATGGAATTTGAAAGACCCTAGAGATTTGGATGCAGCCTATAGATTAGTTTTTAGTGGTGGGTGGACACATTCAAGTACAGGAGCTTTGCCAAATGGGACAACCGCTTTTGCTGACACAAAACTTATTCCATCATCATCTTTAACAGCAAATAGTGCACATCAATCATTTTATTTAAGGGCTAATATTTCTATATTTCATAATGCGGTATATGGTTGTTATACGACATTTGGTACTAATAACTTTTTATTATACCCATACTCATTCGGGATTGGATGGATTTCTGATATTCTTGATAATTCACTATCACGTATTGTGTCTAAT
>Ga0209596_1000706_pt1 | contig 30814 bp, 49 predicted proteins | sample M_130807_MF_Meta_FD_187314 | JGI IMG/M metagenome (GOLD analysis project Ga0209596, IMG submission 187314) | Freshwater microbial communities from Lake Montjoie, Canada to study carbon cycling - M_130807_MF_MetaG (SPAdes) (version 2) | ecosystem: Environmental > Aquatic > Freshwater > Lake... | reverse complement strand
CTCATTGAAACCAAAGAAAAACAATCGCCCAAAAGTGCTACTTTGTAGAATGTGGTTCTTGTTGTTTCTCATCCCGTTGACCAGCAATGGACAAGTGTTGGTGGATACTTGTGTAATCCAAGAAGCAAACCATTATTTGGTCAAGGGTGCAATTGCGAGAAGGCAAGTCACAATTCTTCGCAAAATTGTGACATCGGATTCCGTCATCATTGACCAACAAGATTCCATCATTGGTAAGCAAAAGACAAACATCGGATACCTGAAGGATGACAACAATGCCCTTGTGAAGCGAAATAAAGCCATCTCACGCACTTTAATCAGTTACAAGATGCTGAGTGTAGTCCTAACCATTTTAAGCGTTGTGATGTGGCTCAAATAGATTTATCAAAATTACCTGATGCCCTTGATACTTATTTAGGTGATGCATCTCAAGGTTCACTCCTTCAGCAGATCATCGTTGAATGGTGGAACAAGAAGGTGATTCCACCGATTTGGGCGAATCTTGATGCCAATGGAACAAATGCGTCATCCAAACTCCGACAATCTTTCATTCCTGGTACTATCACCAAGTCACCGACATCAATCAACACCATTCTTTTGGCTGAGGATTATTGGGAGTTCATTGAATACGGAAGGAAGCCAACACGAGGAGGACATATTGAAGGCACTCCGTACTTGTGGCAATCATTAAAAACTTGGATCAGTCAAAAAGGTATCAAAACGGCTGAAGGTCAAACTTACGATTCACTTGCCAAAGCCATTGCAAAAAAGATTCACCGAAGCGGAACAAAGGCACAACCATTCTTAGAAAAGGCATTCACCGAATCCATTCAGATGGAATTGGTCAACGAGTTGAACGCTCGTTTTGGGGATTTGATATTCTCCGAAGACATAAAAATATAATTAAAAGTAAATTTTATTTGCATTATTGATTTGTTTATTTTACTTTTGTGTCGTTATGGATTACGCAAAAGCAATTGAAACAATCAAGCTGAAACGAAGACAAGGTCTTTTTCAGATTGTCGCACGGAAGACCGGAGTATCACTTCCAACCGTTCGCAAGTATTTAGTCGATGGGAACATCGTTTCTCCAAAAGCAAAAGCCGTCGTTGAGATTGCATTGAGGGAGGTGAACAATGATTGAGTTGGCAATCAACGGATGGATACTGACTGTGCAAGGTCGTATCTGCGAAGAGAAGTATGTCTACACAATTGAGGCGGTTGACAATTGGCTTATCGCAAACCACATTGAAGAACTTCACGATTATCTCAATTCAACAACCAGCGGATTTGGTGATTGTTGTATCAAAGAATTTGACGGCATCAACTCGGAAGCATTCTTCAATGCTGAACCAACTAAATTTCAGGTTCTATTTATGATAGGACAAAGAACTAACTTTTTATAAAAACAAAAACTCTATGAATAAAAGCGAATCAATCAAGAACATTGCTGGTGCATTGGTAAAATTCCAAGCATCGGTGAGCAAGGTCGGAAAGGAATCAAGCAATCCTTTCTTCAAGTCAAAGTATGCAAGTTTATCAAACATACTGGACACCATTCAAAAGCCATTAAGCGAATGCGGATTGGCAATCACACAATTCCCTGATGATAATGCTCTGACGACATTAATCGTTCACGCTGAATCAGGAGAATGGATGGAATCATCCTATGTGATGCCGGTTGCAAAACAAAACGATCCACAAGCAATGGGAAGTGCAATGACCTATGCTCGGAGATATGCACTCGGTTCAATCCTAAATCTAAACATTGACGATGACGATGACGGAGAGAAAGCAATGGGACGGCAGTCAGCACCCAAGCGTGATGAACTCACACCAAAGCATCCAAGTTGGGCAAAAGCCGTTGAGCATTTGAAGACGGGTGGATTGATGACCGACATCACCACGAAGTTTGAAGTATCTCCAGTAAATCAGAAACTTTTAATTGGCGAGAAATGAAACTTCAACTTCCAACTATTCACACTAATTTGACCGAAGACGATTGGCATCAATTGAGAAGCTCTCGTTTCACGGCATCTGAAATTCACAAACTGATGGGTACTCCGAAAAATAAATCGGAGTACCTGTCAGAAACTGCGAAGACATTTATCTTTGAGAAGGCAGCGGAATACCTAACCGGTCAAAAAGCGGAGATGTATGGTCGTGCTTTGGATTGGGGCAAGGAACACGAGAAAGAAGCATTCCACTACTTCTCTCAGCAGACCGATGACTTTTACACATACTATGGTGCGGAAACATACACCTTCATCACCTATGGCGAATGGGGTGGATATTCACCTGATGCACTTGGCACACACCTGGTTGAAATTAAATGTCCGTTCAATAGCGGAAACCACCTTCAGAACTTTTTCATCACCAACAACGAGCAGTTCAAATCAAAACGCCCGGAATACTATTGGCAAGTTCAAATGGGTATGGTTGCAACCGAGATGACTGAGGCGTTGTTCTTGAGTTATGATCCACGAATGCCCATCGGCAAGAAGCTCACGCAAACCTTGATCACTTTGGAGGAGGACATCCAAGAAATCATTGACGAGAAGTTGGCATCGGCTGGAGAACTATTTTTGTCAATTACTAAATAAATCGTTCATTCACCAAGTCAAAGAAAAATATATTTTCATTTGTGAAAGTTATTGTGTTGTTTTGAATCACTATGAAACGCTATAAAGTTATTTACCAAGACAATGAAGACAATGATTTGTACTTCTGCCAGTTCTACGCTGCATCACTTAAACAAGCAAACGCATTCGCTTACGAAAAGATGGCGAGTAAGAGTGATGATTCAGTAACTTTCACCATTGAAGAAATTGCATAACTATGGACATAATCTACTTAATCGTAATCACACCCATCACCATTGCGGTGATGTTCGTGTACTGGAAACTGAAGCAGTACTTCAATGACTTTGACAACTTGCCTGAGGCATCACCGTATGAATTTGAACGGGACAACTACATCCCCGAATTTGATACCTACACGAAGGCAATCTACAAACACAAATTTTACAAAGGAAAAAGCAAATGACAAACAATAAACAACAAACGGCAATGACAAACAGAGAAGAAAAATTGCAAAACCCATTTTTTGCACCAAAGGAAAAATATGATGATACTTTTATTAGTGGGTATAGTAACGCAATTAGACACATAAGAGAAGCAATTGGACACATACAATCTCAAAACGACACTGAGGAATTGAGTGAGTTATTTATGTATTCCAAATTATTAATTGAAAAGTTAAAAGAAAAATTTTCCAATGATGACAAACAATAAACAACAAAGCAAATGATACAAAACTACTTAATTATCGGAATGGCAATCTTGTTTGTCATAACCCTTCTCCAGTTGCACAAAACAACTGAACGAGAAGATGAGCTACTTGAAACCATCTCAAACAAGAATCGTTTGATTTGGGATTATGAAACCGAACTGCTGGAGATCAGGTCAAAGATTCAAGAAGCAAATGACCGTGCAAAAACTTGGGAACTACAAGCCACATTTCTTAAAAATAAATACGATGATAAAAGCATTGGTAGTTAGGGCAACAATTAACAACATCGTTAAGTGGCGTGTGTATTTCGCTGGAGAGTTACTAGCAACCTTTGAAAATGAAGGGGATGCAAGAGATTACGCAGAATTTATCGACCAATAATGAGCGAACGATATGCATTGATTTGGGCGATTGCCATCCTTCGTGATGACTACCAATATACTTGGTTGACAATATCCAGGAAGATGGGATATTCAATGACTAAGGTGATCCATTTGTACAACCAAGCGAAGCCACACTATAATTTGGAACAAATAAAGTAATTCGCTATATTTGTAAGAGTGATTGACAAATGCGGGTTTGTCTATAATCAAAACTTTTTGCCTTCCTGATAGATGTGTTCCCGTAAACCTTCTATCTTGAAGGCTTTTTTTATGCAAAAAAATGGGAACACAACAAATAAAATGGACGGCAATTGCGGAATGCAACGGCATCTACTACATCTCGAATCACGGGCAAGTCAAGAGCTACAAGTATGGGAAAGAACGAATTTTGAAACGAGTAATAACTCCTAAAGGTTATTGGAAAATTGATATTTGGCTCAATGGCAAGTCAAGATCAATAACAATTCACAAATTGGTGGCATTAGCATTTGTATCAAATCCTGACAATAAACCACAAGTAAACCACAAAGATGGAGACAAATTAAATAATGACTTTACAAACCTTGAATGGGTGACTCCTCAGGAAAATATACAACACGCTTGGCAAAATGGTTTATGCGAGTCGTCAAGATTGGCAATAATTCAATACCAATCAAAACCCGTAATTGACTGTACAACTGGGAAAAAATATAATTCATTAAAATTGGCTTGTATTGATATTGGTGAACCATATAGTCGGCATCAAAAAAGACATTTCATAAAATCAAAACTTCAAAGATTTTTTTACTTATGAGCAAAGATCCGGCATTCTTATTTTATTCATCCGATTTCTTGACGGGTACTTTGCTGATGTCAATGGAACAAAAAGGAAAGTTCATCACCTTGCTTTGTATCCAGCATCAAAAAGGTCATATGTCAGAACGAGATATGTTGCAGATATGCGGAATATATGATGAAGATATCTTTGATAAATTCCAAAAGGATTCAGATGGCAAGTTCTTCAATGAGAGATTAAAGGAAGAAATTGACAAACGAAAATCCTATTCAGAGTCAAGACGAAATAATCGTAAAAAGAAAGATGATATGATTATCATATCTGATACATATGTTCAACATATGGAAAATGAAAATGAAAATGAAAATCAAATTATAGAAAAGAAGGTATCAAGATTTGAAAAACCATCCATCCTTGAACTTAAAACCTATATGACGGAAATCGGAATGGCTGATGTATCCGAGAAGTGGTTTGACTACTACGAATCCAACGGATGGCTTGTAGGTAAAAACAAAATGAAGAACTGGAAAGCAGCGGTTCGGACTTGGAAAAATAATAATCTTTCAAATAATGTGACATCTCCACAAATAATCAACAGAAAAGTATTTAATTTGCAGGACTATGACTCAAGAACTTGAAGATTACATAATCGGTCAACTACTATTCTACGACCAAACTCGTGCAATGTTGCCACGAATCAAATCGCAATGGTTTGAAGACAACCTGAACAAACGCATTGTCGAATCAATGTTGGAGATGTACATCAATAACGATGAGATTGATGTGCTGACTTTGGGAAAGAAGTTCAGCCGTGCTGAGATGGTGACAATCGTCAAGCTCACGCAGAATGTTTACGGGATGCCAAACATCAGCAGTCACCTTCCAGCACTTGAACACAAGTACCTGAAGAAACAATTCATTGAGAACATCACCAACTTGGATTTGACTTCGGACTTAAAAGAGATTCTCACCAATGTTCAGACAATGGTCGACAACACCAAGTTCACAACCATCAACGATCCGGTTACGATTACCCAAGTTACCAACAAGACCGTTGATGCTATTATCGAGGCGGTGCAAAGAGGTGACAAGCTCACGGGAAGACCAACGGGATGGGCAGGACTTGACCGACTATTGGGCGGATGGAACAACGGTGATTTGATTGTTATGGCTGCACGACCTGGTCAGGGTAAAACGGCACTCGCATTGTCGCTGATGTATGAGTTCGCAAAGATTGGTGGAAAGGGATTGTTCTTGTCACTGGAGATGAGCAACGAGCAACTTGTCAAAAGATACTTGTCCCTGATCACCGACCTTGCCAATTGGAAGATTCGCAATGCCAACCTTCGAGAGTTTGAAGTTCAGCAACTTATTAATTCAGCCAACAATCAGACGGTGCAATTCTATATTGATGACGATCCGAATTGCAGTATCCAACAAATCAAATCCAAAGCCAAGATTCACAAAGCGAAACACGGACTTGAGTTGTTGGTGATTGATTACATCCAGTTAATCAAAGGAACAAAAACAAACCGAGAACAAGAGATTGCAGAAATTTCCCGAAACTTAAAATTGCTTTCTAAGGAACTAAATATCACCGTAATAGTGTTGGCACAGTTGTCACGAAAATGTGAGGAGAGAGCGGACAAGAGACCTATGCTGAGCGATATCCGTGAGAGTGGAAGTATTGAGCAAGATGCTGATGTTGTGATGTTCCCATTCCGCCCGGCATACTATTCAGGTGAGAAGCTCCAAGAAGAAGAAGCCGAACTAATTATCGCAAAGAATCGTCACGGTGAATGCTACACAATCAAAACGACATTCATCGGTGAACGCACAATGTACGAAGAACGACTATGAACCACTACCAGGAAACCCACATACTAAAACAAGAAGTTAAACGCCTTCGGGGTGTTATTGCCGAACTGAATCAAAAACGAATTGACGAGGTCAAGAAACTCAAAGATGAAATCATCAATCCAAGATGCAAGATCAACGAGATAGATGCGGAATGGACTGAAGCGATGCGAGTGGTTGCAATCGTCTATGATGTCACACCCGATGCAATCTTGGAGAAGGTTCGCACTCAAAACATTATGGATGCTCGGCACTTGTTTTGCTATTTATGTAGAAAGCATTTGAAGATGACCTATCTTTCCATCGGCAAGATTCTTCACCGTGATCACTCAACCATTATCAACTCCGTGCAAGTTTACGAATCTCTTGTGGAATATGACCGAACAACCAACAAACTATATGTCGAATCTTTATCCTTACTGGGTTTGCATTTGCACGAAAGGTCTAAGCTCGTCAATACATATTCTCCGGTCTGAAGATGAGATGTTGCGTGTAAAGAAAAAATACGAAAACAATGGTTATATTTGTAGTATTGAAAAGAAAATGTGAATAAAGCGGAAATAATAGAGGAACTCTCAAGAGCTGACTGGCTTACCAAAGCCACGAGGAACATCGCCAAGAACAATGAGTTGGCAAGGGAACTCTATCAATTTTACTTTCTGACCATATTGCAAAAACCTGATGAACAAATTGAAAAAATATACAACGACGGATACATCCAGTTTTGGACAATCCGTCTTTTGTACCTTTGTATCAACGGCAACCGGCATCCCTTTGGTGAATCTCGGATATATGATCAATACGATGTCTATGACTTGCACTTGTCTGAAGAACCCGACCTTCTTTTGGAACGGGAGGAAGATGAACGAATCGAACAAAAGCGAATCAACAAAATAAATCAAGTAACTGAAGAAGCGTATTTCTATGAAAGGGAGTTATTCAAGTTATGGTGTTCGGGAATGTCAGCACGAGCAATCCACCGCCAAACGGATATTTCAGTCAGGGAGATATTGCGTGTAGTAAAATTAATGAAAGAAAGATGTACAACGAAATAATTGGAATTGCTTGTCTAAGCATCATCATCGTCAACTTCGGCAAACCAGCCGACCTACTCAAACGCTATCTCTACGGAAGCGACTATTCCAAATGGAAACGAATGAAACCACTTGACTGTGCTTTTTGCTTGTCGTGGTGGCTTGGCTTGTCGTTTTTTATATACACCTACGGATTTGTGGGTATCTTGTACGCATCCATAGCAACGGTAATTGTTGCACTACTTGAAACAAAACTATGATAGAATTCATCCAGTCACTTCGCCCGGCATACGAGATCTACAAAAAGACACTCGTGTTCCAATTAACGCCTGAGCAATCCGCACAACTGCAAAATGTACATCGTGAGATATTTGGTCGCAATGTTCCAAACTGCTCAACTTGTGTGATTGAATCCGTGTTCTCACTTTTAATTTGGGCAGACCAAAAAGCAATTGAGTTGGCACAACTTGCCGATGATGAGCAGAAACCAAAACGCAAACGGAAATGACAAACAATAAACAACAAACGGCAGTGGAGTGGTTAATTGAAGAACTTGAATACAAGGGAGATTTGCGAGAAACTCCATCAATTAGAAAAATTCAATTAAACATTGATACATCTGATTATATGGAATTGAAAATACAAGCCAAAGAAATGGAAATTGCGGGAAAGGAAATGAGTTACGCCGATGGTTATGCGGAAGGTTATAAACGAGCAATGGAATTAACGCAATGGGCAATATCAAACTTAATACCACCACACAATGAAAGCAATCCTTGAATTCAACCTTGACGAAGAACGCCATCAATTTGAAGATGCAGTTGACGGATGGAAGTGGAAATGCATCGTATCTGAACTTGATAACGAGTTGAGAACACGGACAAAGTACGCATCCGATGATACACCTGACGAAGTTGTGGATGCACTCATCAAAATGCGTGACTTCTTGCGTGAATCATTAAACGAGGAGGGATTGATACTTTGAAGAAACACACCTTGACATACTTGAACCATTTCGGATATGACATTAGTGACTTCATCCCTTGTGAGGTGTGTGGCAAAACTGCCGTTGACATCCATCACCTTGAAGCTCGTGGAATGGGTGGAACAACAATGCCGGATGTGATTGAAAACCTTCAGGCATTGTGCAGAGAATGTCACACAAAGTTTGGTGATCAAAAGCAATACAAGGAGTGGTTAAAATCACTTCACTTGCAAAAATTAAGTTCGGAAAAAAATTCGTAATTAATTCGTAAAATGGCAACACAAGTACCAGGAAGAAACGGAGGAACTTTGACACGACCTGACAAAGGAGAAGTGATGAATCCAAACGGCAGACCAAAGAAGCTCATCACATTGATGAAGGAAATCGGATACACCAAAACTCAGGTGGAGGAAACGATGTTGTCTATGTTGTCACTTGGTCGAAAGGAACTGGAGAAGATAGACCGAGGGGATGAGTACACAATAATGGAACGCACAATTGCCGGTGCATTGCTCAAAGGTCACGACAAAAACTCGTTGTTCAACTTGGAGATGTTGCTCACACGATCACAAGGCAAACCGAAAGAAACCATTGACCAAACAATCCAATCTAAAAACTTTACAATAACTTTGAATCTTGATGAAAAAAACTTGGAGAGGTGAGGACACATTCCCACCGTACGATGGAGAACTTAAAATCGTTGCAACCTTTGATGGCGAAATCAAACTTGCACGGTTTATTGACGATATGTGGATTGACGAAAACACAATGGCTTGGATCAATGTGATGTACTGGATGCCCATCCCAATTCTGCCCAACGAATGACATCACAAGACAAAGCACAAGAAATCAAAGAATCGTTCAACAACTCGTTGACGGTCAAGGATTGCTCATTGGTTGCAGTTGACCAAATTATTGAGGCGTTGTCTCATAACTCGTGGCAGAATCGCAATGAGTTGATGTTCTATTTGGAGGTCAAACAAATACTGCAAGAATTATGAGGGTTATACAATCCGGACATCTTGGTGATTTGATCTATTCACTTACGGCAACCAAGCGAGTTGCGGAGTTGCACGGTGCGGTAGATTTCCACATCGGATTCCGTGAGCAGAATACTGTTTTAGGTCATCCAAGCGGAGGGTACTGTATGAACTTAAAATCGTACGAATACATTAAACCCTTGCTTGAGCATCAATTGTACATTAAAAGCGTTGAGATGAACTCACACCCCGACATTGGATATAACTTCGACAAGTTCAGGAATCACGGATTGAATCTATCTGCTGGTGATTTAAGGCGGAATCACTTTCTTGTGTACCCCGAATTAATGTCTGACCTTCACGAACCTTGCATTGAAGCGACTGAACCTATCCCGTACTTTGCGGACAAGATACTTTTGAACTTCACATCTCGTTATCGCAATTATGATATCAACTATTTCCCACTCAAGGAACACAAGTGCGTTTTCTTTGGATACGAAGATGAGTACATTGCATTCACCGATAGATGGCAGTTGGATTGTGAACTTCTCAAATGCCAAGATGCTTTGATGTTGGCAACTATTATTGGCAGTTCAAAGGCATTCATCGGAAATCAGTCAAGCACCTACGCCATTGCAGAACAAATGAAGGTAAAACGATTGCTTGAGATATGCGTTCACTCACCGAATGTCATCCCCATCAACAATGGCTTTGACTATGTCACGAATCAAGCGTTCAATCACCTACTTAAAACTCTATGAAATTACTGATATTAACTGACGGAATGAATGGTGTAGTTTACCACCGATTATTCACGCCACATCTTCGGATGCAAATTGACGGACAAGCGGATGTCAGCGTTTGCCAATCACAAGAAGAATGGCTCACCCTTGACTATCGTGCATTTGATGTGATCATATTCTCACGATGGCTTGGTTCAAAGCATTATGATGTGTTGAAGAAGATTGCAGATTCAGGCACTCCCTATGTTGTGGACATTGATGACTATTGGGTTCTCCCAAAATACAACCCGGCATATTGGGCATATCGCAAAGGAATCAAGCAATGCGTGAAGGATGCTATCAATTACGCTGATGCGGTGACAACCACAACTCTGCACCTTGCAAGTGAGATTCGCTTGATCAATGAGAATGTTGTCATAGCATCCAACTGTCTTGACTACACACACAAGCAATGGGAAGCCGAACCTATGGAACGAACCGACAAAGTAAAGGTCGGATGGGTTGGTGGAGTAACTCACGAAGAGGATTTGAAGTTGATTGCTGACCAAATCAAAGGACTTGACATTGAGTTCTACATTTGCGGTTATACACCAGGAGAGATTTGGAATCGGATTGCCAAGAGTATGCCTGATGCAAAGATAGTTGAAGGTACATCGGTGTTTGAATATGGTGAGGTGTATCGTCACTTTGACATCGTGGTTGCACCGTTGCAAGACAACAAGTTCAACAACTGCAAATCTGAGCTGAAGATAGTTGAGGCGAGTGCGTATAAGAAGCCAATCATTTGTTCTGATGTCTATCCGTATATGTACCACTTAGGAAACGATGGGGTGTTGTTTGCAGAACGCAACGATTGGAAACTTGCCATCCAAAAACTGATTGATGTTGGTCATTCGGTTCGTCAGTCAATGGGATTGAGCAACTACGACTACTGCCAAAAGCATCACAACCTTGAACTACACAATTTGACAAGATTGCAGTTATACAAATCGTTGTGCAAATAAATTACACACGACCATATCTAACCAACTACCAAAAAGACATCCTTGATTGCGATGCCCGTTTCACTATTACGGCTGCGAGTACCAAGACAGGCAAGACCGCATCACATATTATTTGGCTCTTTGAACAAGCACTCCAATGCAAGGATGGTCAGTCCGTGTGGTGGGTTGCCCCAGTATACCAACAAGCAGAGATTGCATTCCGAAGGATGAAGAACCAAGTCACGGACAAAAACTTCTTTATCAGCAACGAAACAAAACTATTGTTGACCTTGCCAACGGGTGCAAGGATTGAATTCAAGTCAGGTGAGAAACCGGACAACCTTTATGGTGATGATGTGTACGCTGCCGTGATTGATGAGGCATCAAGGATGCGTGAGGAATCGTGGTACGCACTCCGTTCAACTCTGACTGCTACACAAGGCAAATGCAAACTGATTGGGAATGTCAAAGGCAAGAAGAATTGGTTCTATAAATTAGGTGAACGAGCAAGGCAAGGAGAAGCAGAATACAAGTATTTCAAAATAACGGCATACGATGCTGCAAGGGAAGGCATCATCTCGGAGAAAGAGATTGAACAAGCGAGGCGTGATCTACCTGATTATGTATTCCGTGAACTCTACCTTGCAGAACCAGCCGATGACAAATCAAATCCGTTTGGCTTGGATGCAATCCGCAAATGTTACCGACCAATATCATCAATGCCCGTTGTTGCGTGGGGTGTGGATTTGGCAAAGTATTCGGATTACACGGTAATCATCGGACTGGATGCAAACAACTGCGTGAGTTTCTGCGAACGATTCCAAGCGGATTGGTCAGTCACTCAAGCGAGGATTGTCAAACTGATTGGCAACACACCATCGTTCATTGATAGTACTGGTGTTGGAGATCCTATCGTTGAACAACTACAAAGGATTTGTCAAAGAGTGAAGGGATTCAAGTTCACAAGCCAAAGCAAACAACAACTGATTGAAGGGTTGGTGATGTCGGTGCAACAAACCGATGTCTTTTTCCCTGAAGAACCGATTGGAAGTGAGATGGAGAACTTTGAATTTGAATATACAAGAACGGGTGTGCGATATACTGCACCGCCCGGACTACACGATGACTGTGTGATGGCTCTTGCACTTGCCGTTGATTGCAAAGCTCACAATAGACCAGGAACATTTTATTTTGCATAGTGTAAAAAATGCACATTGCTCAAACCGTTACAAATTGAAACGATATGAATTGGAAAAACATAACCATTCACCAACTACAAGAGATTCACTCTTGTCGTGATATGTCTGACCTTGAGAGGCAGATGAACATCCTTGCCATTGCTTTGAATCTTTCAATGGATGAGGTCGAGTCAATGACATTGGACAAGCTCACAACCGAGTTTGCAAAGTTGTCGTTCTTGAATGACCTACCAAAAGCACCCATTCAGTTTATGTTCAAACTGCGTGGTCGTTATTTCAAGTTAGCCAAAACGCCAAACGAGATGTGCGGTCACCACTTCATCGAACTCCAGCAAGTATTCAACGGAGATGTGATTGAATCGCTAAACAAGATTGTTGCGTTGCTATCGATTGAGGTGGATTTCTTTGGAAGGAACAAGAAGGTCGTTGATGCTCAGGCACACTATGAGGACAAATGTGCGTTGATGATGCACTTGCCCGTTCCCCTTCCGTACACCTATGCTCTTTTTTTTTTGGAAGTTTATCCCGAGTTATTGAAAAATATCCTTTGCTCTTTGAAGGAGGAGATGAAGGATATGACGGAGCAGTTGACCAATCCCCAATAGTTTGGCTGGAGATAGTTGACAAGATTGTCAAAGGTGATCGCACCAAATGGGACTTCATTCTTGATATGCCATTGATTGAGTTCTTGAATGCGATGGCGTTCTACAAAGCCAAGACCAAAGAACGGCAGAAACGATTGGAGGATGCAGCCGGGAAAGGATTCAATCCGTACATCGTGGCTTGTCTGAACGAGATGTTGTGATACCGAACGGTATAATACCAAGCAGTATCAATTGTAATGCCCTAAATTATCCCAATCGGTAACAAATAGTGGTGGTTATTTGTTACAAAGAAATGGCAGTATTTCAAATTATTGCCAATTTATAGGATTAGTGGCAAATGTTACCCGAATAACTGAATGAAATTTTCCAGTATATTCATTCCTAAAAGTCATTTGTTGCGATAAGTATTGGGAATCACTACTGATTGCAAAGTATTTATGTCTGATTTGTCCATCATAAGTATACGCATTCGGGTATAATGTGGTATAAAACGCACAAATTATATGCTTTCGGGTACTATAAGACACATTATTGTGCAATTTGTGCAAAATAGGCGCAATCAAATAAAAGTGGGCGCATTTGGAACGCAACTACCTATCCGCTATTTTTTATCGTGGCTCTATCAATCACCCAAAAACCCGATTCGTATCATCCCGGTTTCAATGACACAAACTTTGTCATTACGGAATCATCAGGTGGTATTTACACAAAGGACAATTTCAAGTTCATTGCCGATGTCAAAGTAGCAACAACATCAATTGCCAAACTCAAAGCACCAATCTATTTTGGAAGTACAAACAAGGGGGTGTTCAACATTGGTCGCATAATGGAAAGTTATGTCAGCAATAATTGGAACTTTGCAGATACATCACCAAGCGGTTGTGTGGATTCCTTCAGCGATTATTCGGTTGAATTTGGGTATGAGTACTCACCATCTGCAACGGGAACAATCACGGAGTATTTGAACTTGACTTCCGCAACTGGAACGATTTGGAATGCTGCCTTGAATCCGTTTGATTTGGTCACTTACGCACAAGCTCAATATCTTGCCACATCATCAAGTGCGAAGTTCTTGACAAATGTCAGAACGAGATACATCCATCGCACACAAAAGGATTGGTTGTATGCTTTGAAAGGTGATGCCACAAGCGTTGTAATTACATACTCCGATGCAAGTACCCAAACATTTACATTGCCTTCGTCTAAGGTCGTGAGAATACCCGTGGGAAGCCAATTGACAATACCCGGTGGAGCAACCTTCTTTGATGTCGTGTTGAAACTTGGTGGAACTGCCAAATCAGAAACCTATCGCATCAACATAAAAGACGAGTGTAGTAAATACGAAACAACGGATATTTTCTTTATGAACCGATTGGGAGGATTTGATTCCTTCCGTTTCAATATGGTTCGCAGAGATACATTTGAGGTGGAGAGAAAGCAATTCCAATCCAATCCGTACACACTCGGTGCAACATACGGTTATGCCACAAGCGTTCGCACTCGTTCAAACTACCATACAAAAGCAAGTCAGAAAATCAAGTTAAATTCCAATTGGATTGATGACACGGAATCCGCTTGGTTGAAAGATCTGATTGAATCACCAGTTGTTTATATGTATGACGGCACTTTGTATGCAGTCAACATTGACAATGCAACCTACGAGCAAAAGAAGGGTGTGCAAGACAAGATGTTCAACCTTGAGCTTGACATCACCTTGTCGTTTGCTGACAAATCTCAACGCTTATGATCCAGTTATATGTTGGGATTCCTTCTTCGTATTTAGAGCAAATCGAAGCAGCGTTTGTTGGTCGTACCAATGATGCGTTTGTGGAAGGAGGCGATTGTCGGATTGATAAACTTGAGGCACTTGGTGGAACTTTTGTCAATCGCAGATTGGATTTGTATGACAACTTTGATCTTCTTATCACCAAGTCAATCGCAGACATCAAGTCACCCGAATCAAGGTCAAGCGAATACACAAAGACAGTTCTTATTCCTGGTACTGCTGCCAACAACAAATTGTTTGGTCACATCTTTGAGATTGAGCAAAACATTCAAGGATCAACGCAGTTTGCACCCGACTTCAATCCGAATAAGAAAGCGGATGTGGTGGTCTTGCTTGACGAGGTTGAGCAGTTGCGTGGATTCATCAGGTTGATTCAAATCAATGTGCTGGATTCAACTCAGATTGAATACGAGTGTTCACTACACGGCAAGACGGCTGACTTATTTACCAACATTGCAGACCTAAAATTAAACCAATTAGATTTCACCGAGTACAATCATACATTGTCAAGTGGCAACATCATTGATTCTTGGGCAACATCCATCTACAAAAACGGAAACACTCAAGCGTTCTCACTTGGAGAAGGTTATGTGTATGCGATGATTGACAAAGGTCATCCCACAAACATTGCAGTTTGGGAAACCAAACAGTTCACTCCTTGTCTTTATGCTAAAACGGTTATTGACAAGATATTCACAAACTCGGGATTTAGTTATACCAATGATTCGTACTTCAATAGCACGGATTTCAAGAGGTTAGTAATGCCGAACCCGTCGCCATTGAGTGCAGATGCTTCCGTTTTGGAAGGTCGAAGGTTCAAAGCTTCACGCATAACCACAAGTCAATCTCTTGATTTGAACTCCGTTTTGATATTTCAGAACGATTCAACGAGTGGCAATTATGACAATGGCAATAACTACAACAACACAACTGGACAATACACACTTCCCGTTGGTGGTGACTATGCGTTTGATTTGGACTTGTTGATGTTGTATCAATCAACCGGATATGTTCCAGTTGTACCCGCAGAAATATGGTTAGTGTTTGGCTTGTATGTCAATGGTGTTTTGAAAGACACATTGACTGTCACACCAAACATCGGATCAAATACCAATAGACAATTAACTTTATTTCCATTCACCTTGCTACAAGGTTCGGTTGTCGACATTCGCTTGGTTCAGGTGTATGACGATGCAAACAAATACAACTTGACCAACGCACAATTCTCATTGGACTTGTTGGCAACTTCTAACATTGAAAGCAATCAAAGTGCCTACACATTTGGCGTGGGGGAAACGGTTAATTTCAGTATGTTCTTAAACTCGGAGGTCAAGCAAAGCGAAATCTTTATGAGCTTTGTGAAGATGTTCAACTTGTACATTGAACCAACCAAAGACCAACCAAAAGTTCTGCGGATTGTTCCCCGTGATGACTTCTACAATGGCAGTCAAGTTGATTGGACTAAAAAATTAGATTATTCTCAAGCATTGGATATTATTCCGATGGGTGATCTTGATGCAAACCCTTATGTATTTGCTTATAAGGAAGGCAAGGATGAAACCAATGTCATCTATCAACAAAACTATCAAACAACATACGGCTCACGCACCTACAAAATTGACAATGATTTTGTAAAAAACGAAAAGAAGATTGACATTGCTTTCTCGCCAACACAAATCAAATCATACAATTCTCAAAAGAATTTTGTCTTGTCCCAAATGCCAAATAGTCAAGATGGCGATTTGAGAATAATGTATTATAGTGGTCTTGTGGATGGCGTGAATTGGCGGTTGTGGAATCAATACGCTGGTGTTGGGTTAGATTATTCATATCGCAACCAATTGCCTTTGACATTGCATTATAATTCAATAACCAATCCAACCTTTGACATACTGTTTGGTATGCCGAGAGAAATCGGTATTGGTGCTGGTTACAAATACGCCAATGTGAATCTTGTCAATAAATTTTACTATAAGTTTTTGACGGAAATCACAAGTAAAAACTCTAAGTTGGTCAGGGCATATTTTAGAATTACTCCAAACGATTGGTTGAACTTGTCTTTTGCTGATGCGTATTTCTTTGAAGGACAGTATTGGAGATTGAACAAGGTTGAAGATTACAACCCAATAACCGATGGCGTGTATTTGTGTGAGTTCTTATTGGCTCAGTTTGTCGAACCAGCAACCATCACAACAAAGACAATTGGTGCGGGAACTGCTCAAGGTCAACAAGGTGAAACGCTTGGAGATATTTATCCCGGGGGGAATAATCCAATTAAACCAGGAATCAAAGGTGTAAACATTGGACTTGGACAAGGTGGTGCTGGTGTTATTCAAGGTGACAACATCGTGCAGAACCAAAACACAGTAGATGCGTTTTCAGTCATTTCTTCAAACACAACATTCCAAGCGGGAACGGATGGAAGTGGTGCGATATTGTGCGATGACTTCACAGTCACCAAACCTGATACACTCTACATCGGCAATTACGAGATGTATCCAAACTATTTGAGTGGTGGTGCAGTTACAACCGTATCAGCAAACTACTCGGCAACGAAAGACGATTGGTTGATAATAGCAAGTACAACTGCCGGGAATTTTACAATTACTCTACCTGATCCAACTGGACTAAGTGGTAAAACTTGGATTATCAAAAAGCCATTAGCCGGACATCAAGTGACCATTGACACGGCAACTGCTGCACAAATAGACGGCAGCGACACGCACACACAAACAGCACATCATTCATACGATGTCATCACTACTGATGGCGTTCAATTTTACATAATAGCAGAAGGACACTAATGGCACTAAACGCAACGATTGACTTAACCGTCAAAAAACCTGACTTCAAATCAATGAAGTCCGAAATAAAGGAACTGACCATCCAAGCTCAACAAGCGGTGATGCAGTTCGGTGAGTTCTCACCTGAAGCACTCAAGGCAGAAAAAGCACTTGCCGGTGCAAGAGATAGGATGGAGGATTTCAATGATCGTGTGAAAGCGGTCAATCCTGATAAGTTTGCCAAATTAAATACAGTTGTTTCGGGTGTTGCCAATGGATTTGCAGCAGCACAAGGGGCAATGGCATTGTTCGGAAACGAATCGAAGGACTTCGAGAAGACGATGATCAAGTTGCAAGGTGCAATGGCGTTGTCACAAGGTCTTGAAGGACTTGGAAAGATTCAACAACAATTCGGTGCAATCTTCAAAGATGTTGTCAGCGGTGCAAAGAAAGCATTTGCAGCAATCAAAGCGGGTATTGGTTCAACGGGTATCGGATTGATTCTTGTTGCTCTTGGGGCAATTGTTGCATATTGGGATGACATCAAAGAGGCGGTGAGTGGTGTGAGTGAGGAGCAAAAGAAACTTTTGGCAGATGCACAAAAAGCGGAGAAATTAGAAAGAGACAAACTGGATACGCTGAATGCTCAAGACAACATCTTGAAACTTCAAGGATTGACCGAAGAAGAAATTCTTCAATTAAAAATAAAACAAACCAATGCGGTAATCACACAACTTGAGGCACAATTGATGGCTCAAGAAACAATGAAACAAGCTCAGATTGATGCTGCTCAAAGAAACAAAGATATCCTTCAAGGAGTTATTCGCTTTTTGACTTATCCTTTGACTTTGTTGTTGATGACCATTGACAAAGTTGGAAAGGCATTGGGGCAAGATTTCGGATTAGAGGAAGCATTTAGCGGTGGACTTGCGAACTTGGTGTTTGATCCAAAGGCGGTTGAGAAGGAAGCGGATGCAGCCATCGCTGAAACCAAGAAACAACTCAACACGCTGAGGAACACGGTTGCTGGATACACGCTTTCAATTACTGATATCCACAAAAAGGCAGCAGACGATAGAAAAAAAGCACGAGAAGATGCGGACAAAGAAGAACTTGAACAATTAAAAAAGCACCAAGAAAGATTGATGGATGCCATTGATTTGGCATATAGCATCAGGCGGAAGAAAATTTATGATAGTGCGGAATTTGAAAAGAAACTCACCGGTCAGCAAGTTGTATTGCAAGAAGGACAATACAAAAAAGAGTATTCAGATAGAGAAAAGTTTGGGTTATTTATCAAAACGCAACATTCGGAATTGATTGAATCTACACTTGGCTATTTCAATACAATTAGTGAATTGGCTGATGCGTTTGCAACTAATGACGAAGCATCTCAAAAGAGAGCATTCCAAGTCAACAAAGCGATGAGGTATGCTTCAACCGTGTTGAGTACAATTGAAGGAACACAAAACGCATTCACAACGGCAGCGGATTCACCAATCACCAAAGTGTTTCCTGGATATCCATTTGTACAAGCAACGGCAGCAGCATTGTTTGGTGTTGCTCAATTGGCTAAAATCAGAAAGACACAATTCCAAAGTACATCAGCACCATCAGGTGGCGGACAAATGAATGGCGGTGGAATGCCACAAATGTCAGCACCAAACATCAGCTCATCACTTCCAAAAGTAAGCGGATTTGACACCAAAGTATTTGTGACTGAAGGTGACATCCGCAGAACAACCGATCGTGTGGATACTACGAGAAAAGTGTCCGTTGTCAAATAGTGCTATTTAAGAAAGATGAAGTTACCAGTTTACAAATTAGACATCAACGAGTTTGACGAGGAAACGGGCATTGAGTTCGTTTCTTTGGTAGAAACTCCAGCCATACAAAAGGACTTTCTTGCATTTGAAGAAATCACCCAAAGGTTTGAAATCAAAGACGAAGAGAAACGCATCGTGACGGGTGCAGCAATGATTGCCGACCTACCCATATACCGAAGGGATGATGTTCGTGGTGAATACTATGTGGTATTTGACAAGGAGAGCATCTTCAAGATTGCAAAAAAGTGGGCAAGGGGCAACAAGTACGATGCCGTGAACACTCACCACAAAACACCAATTGCAGATGGCGTGAGCTTGTTTGAATCATACATCATTGATCGTGAACGAGGCGTGATGCCACCAAAGGGATTTGAAGAGGTTGCCGATGGTTCTTGGTTTGTTTCATACTTGATTGACAACGAAGAAGTGTGGTCAAAGGTCAAGTCAGGCGAGTTCAAAGGATTCTCAGTTGAGGGGGTTTTTGACTTTCCCGTTGATGCTGATGAACAACTCCTTGAGCAAATGAAATCAATCCTTAGCCAATGGAATGGCAAGTAAAATTGCAACACTTAAACAAAAAACCTAATTAATATACAAATGAACGCAAAAGAAACATTGAAGGAAATCCGCACAATGCTCGGATTCTCTGACGAAGAAATCAAAGTCGAGATGGCAACCGCCACATTGACTGATGGCACGGTAATCTCTTACGAAGGTGAATTGGCAATCGGAACTGCCATCTTCGTTCAAACTGCCGAAGGAAACATTCCTGCACCTGATGCAACTCACGAAGTTGAAGGTGGAACATTGGTGACTACTGTTGGCGGTCTTGTGACTGAAATCGTAGAACCAGCAGAAACCGAAAACATTGCAAATCCAGTTGCCGCCGAAGAGTTTGCAACTATGTCTGCATTCAACGAAGTAGTTGCAAAGATGGAAACTGCCATTGCTGAATTGACTGCCAAAGTTGCAACATTGACTGCATCAAACAACACACACAAAGAAGCAATGAGCAAAGCAATCGACTTGATCGAGAAAGTTGCTGACTTGCCTTCAGAAGAACCAACCAAAACTCCCGTTTCAAGCAAGAAAAACGACAAGTTTGAAGCACTCACAAAATTCAAAAACTCACTAAACAAATAAAAAAATGTCATTTACCGTATCTTCCTTAGCCGCCTACACCAACGAACAGTCAACTGACCTGTTGGTAAAAGCATTGTTCAGCAACAAAACTGCTGCAACTTTGTACGCTTCAAATCAAGTGCAAGTAGGAGTAAAATCCGCTGCATCTTTGAACATCCTTGCTTCAACCGTTTACTTCCAAGCCGATGGTTGTGGTTACAATCCAAGTGGTGTGACTACATTCACTCAGCGTAACATCACCGTTGGTGCTGTGAAAGTTGAAGAAACTTTGTGTCCTAAAACTTTGGAAGCAAAGTGGATGCAAACACAAATTATGCCCGGTTCACCAACAATGATTCCTTTTGAGGAGCAGATTGGTAGTGAGAAGGCAGCCGTTATTGCACAAACTTTGGAAACTGCAATGTGGCAAGGTGACACCGCAAGTGGCAATCCTAACTTGAACCGCTTTGATGGTTTGATGAAGATCATCGCTGCTGCATCTCCAACATTGGCAAACGCTGCCCCAACAACTTTCACAACCGTAACTGCTGCAAACATTGATGACATCTTGGATCAAATCTATGCAAATATTCCAGCTGCCGTTGCAACGAAAACTGACTTAGTTTGTTTCTTGGGTGTCGACGCTTACAAGTTGATGTTGGTAAACTTGAAGAACGCCAATTTGTTTCACTATGTAGCCGATGCTGCAACTGAAATGGAAATGGTTTATCCTGGAACTAATATGAAGTTGATCGCCGTTGGTGGTTTGAACGGAACAAACAAATTGTTTGCTGGTTCATTGAGCAATTTCTACTTGGGTACTGATTTGGCTCACGAAGAAGAAGATGTGAAAATGTGGTATTCTCAAGATGCTGACGAAGTTCGTGTTCGTTTCACTTTCAAGTATGGTGTGCAGGTTGCTTTCCCTTCAGAAATCGTTTATTTCACCCTTTAATCTAAGGTAGGATGGCTTGTTTATTAACATCAGGATTTACCCTTGATTGCAAAGAAGCAATCGGGGGTATCAAAAGCATCCACCTAATCAGTTGGACTGCATCAAAGTTTACCGTTGTTAGTGGTGTAGTTACTGCAACAACTGTTGTAAGCGGTGATGTGTACACTTACGAGCTACCGAAAGCAACCGGATCATTGACAAACACTACAAATGTTTCGATTGAAAACGGCACAACTTTCAACCAAGCAGACATTGCGTTCAAACTTCGCAGATTGTCAACAACCAAACGCAACGAGATGAAACTCCTTGCACAAGGTCGTTGCTATGCAATCGTGAAAACGAACAACGATGAGTATTGGTTGGCTGGTAAGGACTTGGGTTGTGATGTGACTGCAATGGTCAGCAACACGGGTACTGCAATGGGTGATTCTACTGGATACGAAGTAACTCTATCTGCAATCGAAGCCGAAGCACCGTTCATCTTACAAGCATCGGTTGTAACTACATTAGGAATTTAAGTACGCTTGATTCATAGAGAAAGGGGGTGGGCATTTGCTCACCCTTTTTTGTTACATAAAACTTAACTCGCTATTTTGTATTGATGTTGGTAATTAATAAACTGCAAACCAAATTTTGGTACTTGACTTTGACGGAGAAGGCAAGTGCAGCATCGTATGTGTTTACCTTCACTCATCGACAAACGGAAACCGTATTGACAAGAACCTTGACCGATGTCAGCACACAAACGGAGAGATACAACAAATTCCAATTCATTGAAGGCACAACCGGAACACTCTTGGAAGGCGAACACGAATATAGTGTAAGCACCAGCGGTGGGACACTTTGTGAAATCGGCATCTTAAAAGTAGAAACAACATCAAGCGTGACACAATACACTCCAACTTTAATAGAAAAAATACACACAATATGAGCAACTCAACAAGCATTTTGGCTGGTGGCGATGGATTCAAATATCACGGCACGGGTACAGTCACATCAGTAGGTTATGCAGCACTTGTAGTCCAAGAAGACACGGTGTTCACTTCATTCTCAGTAGACGGAACAAATGTTCTTTCAGCTCGTGGATTGAGTGCAATCACACTTCAACAAGGAGCATATCTACCATCAGGTGGAGCATCAAAAATCACCGGATTCGTAATCTCTTCAGGATCAGTAATCGGCTATTAAAATGATAGGCATCGGAATTGGCACTCGAAATCGTCTATACAAAGGTCAAGCGTGGGATATCGTACAAGGTTACAAATCACGCATTACAACTGACGGAGGATACTATGAAGGTATCTCTTGCTTACTTAATAAATTAAACAACTTATGAGCAATCTACTAAGTCAAGCGTCACTCGTGATGATTCCGAGTGGCTACAAAGAAGATGTTGTTTACTCACCTATTCCCACAACGGGTGCGGGTGATTTATCATTCACACGAGCATCCAACGGAACCCGAATAAATAGTGCGGGGTTGGTGGAGGTTACGCCGTGGAATATGTTAGAGTATTCTGAGCAGTTTAGTAATGCGTATTGGTATGCGGAAGCGGGGAATACGGTTACAAGCAATTCAACAACCGCACCAAACGGAACTTTGACCGCAGACACAATAACGGCAACAAGTGGCAATGAAATTAATTTACACAATTTTGCATCGTTTACAATTACTGCAAATACTTACACTTTATCACATTACTTAAAAAGTAACGGAACAAATTTAATTCAAACATATATTTATAATATATCAACGGGATTTGCCGCGTTGGGTGAAATTAATTTTGCGAATGGGACTTATACGGCTTCGATTGGCACGGGTTCAATAGAAAATGTGGGCAATGGTTGGTATCGTGTTAGTTTAACTGCAAGTTTGGCAAGTGGTAGCATCACGACGGGAGTTTTTACAACATCAACTACGGGAACGCGTAGTGCATTTGTATGGGGCGCACAATTAAACATCGGCTCAACCGCCAAACCCTATTTCCCCACTACCGACCGCTTAAATGTACCACGCTTAACTTATCAAAATGGCGGGGGCGGGTGTCCGAGTTTGTTGTTGGAGAAGCAGTCGACGAATTTGTGTTTGTGGAGTGAGCAGTTTGATAATGCGGCTTGGAGTACTGCGGGGTCAACAGTTACTGCAAATAATACTACAAGCCCAGACGGAACTCAAAATGCCGATTTGTTAACTTTCAATGTAACTTCTTACCCGTCAATTTATCAAGCCGTAACAACAACAAACGGCGCAACATATACTGCAAGTATTTACGCAAAAAAAGGTAATCAAAACTTTTTGGGGTTGGAAATCCGTGGCTCAAGTTCTACAACAGACACAGTTTTTAACCTTAATACGGGAGTAGTTGTAAGCGGAACGGGGACAATTGAAAATGTTGGAAACGGATGGTATAGGTGTTCAATCACAAAGGCAGCCAATAGCACATCAACTCTTTTAATTATTGGCCGTGGAGATACCGCTGCGATTGGAGATACTGTATATTTATGGGGCGCACAATTTGAATAATGTAGTATAATTATACCAACGAAATAGCGTATATTTGTACTATGGAAATATGGAAATTTGTAAACGAAAAATACGAAATAAGTAACACGGGAAAATTGAGACACGGTGAATATATATTGAAAGGCAAAGTCGGTGCAAACGGATATGTTGAGTATTCAATGAGTATGGGCAATTATCAGCGCAAATATGAAATGGCGCATAGATTAGTTGCAAAAGCGTTTATTGAGAACCCAGAGAACAAAGCGGAAGTAAACCACAAAGATTGCAACCGATTGAATAATGAAGTTGCAAATTTAGAATGGTGTACCCATAGCGAGAATATACGGCATTCAAGGGCATTGAACCGATACCCAAAGGAAATCAAAAAGCGTACTATTGAAACACTACAAAAAGACCGTGAGGCAAAACAACACAAAATGAAACCAGTAATTGACGAAATTGGGAATGTATACGAAACTGCAAAATCGGCAGCGTACGCCCACGGATTAAGTTCACACGCCGTGCGTCTTGCAATCAAGAACGGCAACAAGTCAGCAAACAAAAAATGGTCATACTTAAACAATTAAGGAAATGGGAAGTTATGCAACGAGTTATATAAGTACCACATCAGCAAGTGCCACAAGGGTGGCGGATGCTTGTAGCAAGACGGGGATAAGTAGTTTGATTGGGCAGACGGAGGGGGTGGTATTTGTTGATTTTGATTTTAATGGAAATTATTCAGGTGGTGGGATTATACCAATTTCTTTAAATGGTGCTGGGGGAAATGAGGTATATATTTGGATTCAAACAAGTGGTTTGCTTTTATGCGAACTGGCTAATATAGGAGTTGTCCAAGCATCAATCACGGGAGCAATTGGGGCAGTTGGTCGCAAAAAAATTGCATTTGCATACAAACAAAATGATTTTGCAGTTTATATGAATGGAACATTAATTGGAACGGACTCAAGCGGAACAATTCCCACTTTATCTGTATTGACAGTTGGTAAGTATTTTGCAAATAATACCTATGATTTAAACGCGGGAATCAACCAAGCTATTTTATTCCCAACCCGACTAACAAACGCAGAACTTGCATCCTTAACAACTATCTAAATGAAGACCTTCGCTAAATTTGAGTTCACCCCTACACAATGGGCAACCCTTCGCAAGTTAATAGAGCAAACCACAACCACACCAGACGGGGCGAAAGTCCAAAGTTGGAAAGATTGTGCAGTTGTTGAGTTGGGATTTATTGTAATTACCCCCGCCGTCCTAAAAGATATGGAGGTAGTAACACCAGCAGTCCTATCAAAGAAATGGGCAGTTGATATTCTATTTTATGCAGAAGTACCGAAAGAGTTTGAGCCGTATGCGGTTTATCCAAATCCTTGCGGGGTGCATACTTTCAGTGGGAATGAGAGTTTGTATCTCAAGACCTTTTGTGCCAAGTTCCCCGATTCACCTTATTGCATAATCCCAACGAATGAAACACCTTCATAATGACACCACCGCTGCGATTGCAACGGCTATCTCAGGCAGTTCGGCAGTTCTGCATTTTGCGAATACTTGGCAACCTTTGTTTGCACTTGTGTTGGCTATTGTTGGTATTGTTTCGGGTTTGTTTGCGATTCGTTACTACGCAAAGAAAATTGATGCGATAGATGGCAAAGGCAAATAACATCAGCACCTTCAGAGCAAAGCCAAAGAATAAGCTCGGCAGACATACCAAACACCAAAACAAACATAAGTCGTGCAAACCAAAAAGAGGACAAGGTTAAAAGGTTATTTTGAACCTACACCGAAACGATTCAGAGTGCTTGGTGATTCCATTGCCGGTGCATCGTTGTTTGTTGCCAGTTTGAACCTTGACCATCCCAAGTTGATGTTGATTATCGGCATTGCGGGTGGAGTTGGAAAGTTCATCACAAACTTCTTCACCGATGAAACAAGTTAAGTTCAACGGATTCTACAAAGAGGAATCTCCAAAGTCACAAATCTACTTGCATCATACTGCTGGTAGTGGTGATGGAGTTGCAACCTTTCAATTTTGGGATGCTGATCCAGTAAATATCGCAACGTGCATTGCGATAAGTCGCACGGGTGAAATCGTGCAAGGTTATGATTCCAAATTTTGGGCGTATCACTTAGGACTGAAGACATCACACTTCAAAGGAGTGCCATTCCAAAAACTTGACAAAACATCCATCGGGATTGAGATTTGTAATTGGGGATACTTGGTTGAGAAGAACGGCAAGTTCATCAATTATGTAGGCAAAGAAATCAAAGATGTGTGCAAACTTGATAAGCCATACAAGGGATTCACCTATTTTGAGAACTACACAAAGGAACAAATCGCATCAGTCAAAGAATTGTTGTTGTTGTGGCGTGAGAAATACGCTATTGACCTAACTTATCACGAGGATATTTGGTCGGTGACAAAAAGAGCTTTGTCAGGCAAGAACGGAGTGTTCACACACAACTCAGTTCGTGCAGATAAAATTGATGTTTATCCCCACCCCGATTTGATTAGTATGTTGCAATCGTTGTAAGTTGCTATTTACTTTCAATGATCTTCCAAAGAATCAACTTTCACGACAATGTCCTTCCCGTTTTCAAAGAAAACAAGGCGAAGGGTTATGTGACTTTTGGTGCTGACAACTTGTATCCCGATTTTTTAATTGAGTTATTCAACAAGTCACCCAAGCACAATGCCATCGTTTCAAGCAAAGCATCGTATGTTGCTGGAGTTGGGACAAAGGTAATCGGACAAAACACCGTTGACATCGCAAAAGCCGAAGCAAAGATTCAAGCGATTAATGCCTACGAAACACTTGCACAAGTTAAAAACAAGATTGCTTATGACCTTGAGTTGTTCAATGGTTATTGCTTGGAGATAATTTGGAACAAAGCGAAGACGGCAATTGCTGAAATCTACCACATCCCTTTTAAGAATATCCGCAAAGGACTTGAGGGAGATTATGTATACTGCGAGGATTGGACTGACCGCAAAGCGGAACAAATCCACTATGTCCCATTCAACACAACAACAAGGGAATCAAAGTCACTTTATTATTGCCAATTCTATCGCCCCGGTCAAGGCGAATATCCTTTGCCTGATTACATCGGTGCATTAAAATATATTGAGGTTGACACCGAGATTTCAAATTACTATTTGAACTCTATCAAAAATGGATTCACCGCACAAACTCATATCCAGTTATTCAAGGGAATCCCAACACCTGAAGAAGCTCGTGCAACTGCAAGAAGATTCAAAGAGAATTATCAAGGCACGGACAATGCCGGTGGACTTATCATTCAATACAACGATCCACAAGAGAAAGAATCAGTCATAAGCAACTTGCAACCGTCTGATTTTGACAAGCAATTTGATTTACTAAATAAGACCGTACAACAAGAGATATTTGTTGCACACAAGGTAAACTCACCGATGTTGTTTGGAGTGCGTGTAGAGGGTCAATTGGGTGGTCGTAGCGAGATGATTGAAGCGTATGAGATGTTCCAACAATCATACATCGAACCAAGACAACAAAAGATTGATGATACTTTGACTTACTTGTTTGAGTTCATCTCTCCAGTTCGTTTAGAAACAATTAACAAACCACCAATTGGAGTTGATTATGTTGCCTTGTTTACTGCTGGACTTTTAACGCAGAACGAAGCACGGAAGGAATTGGGATTTGAAGAGATTGAGAAAACGCCCGTTGCGATGTCATCACAAAATCCTTTTGGATGGGATGATGAGCGTGACTTAGCGGTCTTTATGAAGTATGGTGAACCAGCGGAGAACTTTGAAGCGATGAAATTTGACTTCGCATCTGCGATTGAATCAGCCATCTTGAATGTGTTGAAAGAGAACAAAGGTTTGCAAGTGGGCGATATCGTCAACATCACCAAACTTGATCCACAAGTCGTGGTTGACACCATTGCAAAATTGAACGATGCCAAGTTAATCAAAGGATACAATCAAGGTCTTGAAGTAACACCAAAAGGATTGGATGAAATCAGTCAGTTACAAACCGAAATCGTGGTTCGTTACAAATACTCAATTGCACCAGGAATCAGCGGTGGAATCTTGATCCCAACATCTCGTGATTTCTGCCGTCAAATTGTTCAAAGTAATCGTGTTTATTCTCGTGCGGATATTGATGCGATGTCGGCACAAACAGGAATTGATGTTTGGTCAAGACGAGGCGGATGGTATCACGACCCCGTGAGAGATGTGAATGTTCCACAATGCAGACACATTTGGCAACAACAATTATTAAGGAGAATCAAGAAATGACAAACTTTGTATATTTCATATCAACAACCTATTTGAAGGACAACACACCTTTGAATGAGAATGTTGATGACAAGTTGCTGAAGTCAGCAATCAAAGAAGCTCAGGAAATCTACATCCGTGATGTGATTGGTTCGGGTATTTACAACCAGTTGCAGACACAAGCGTTTGCATCTACATTGAGTGCTTTGAATGTTACTCTTTTGGATTCATACATTGCACCTTGTTTGAAGTATTATACTTTGACCGAAGCGATGTTGCCAATGACATTCAAGTTGATGAACAAATCGGTTGCATCTCGTGAATCCGACAATGCTCGTGCAGTATCCGTTGAGGAGATGACATTGATTGAAGGCAGATACCGTGACAAAGCGGAATACTATGCAAATAGGTTGCGTGATTATCTCCGTACCAATACAAATGATTATCCATTGTTCTTGAATCCCGGCAACACAATTGACACCATCAGACCGAAATCAACTGCATTCAGCGGAGGAATTTATTTACCACTACGATATGACGATTGTTTCTTCAACTATGACTTCCCCCACGAGGACAAATAAGTGGCAAAAAAACAACGAAGCCAAACTTCTCAAATTCCTAAAAAATGACATTAAACCAAATAATCAAAAAGATTCAGACCGCAGCCGAAAGCCATAAAATGGTCGGTCACTTTGGCGTTGGTCAGCAATCTAATTTGACGGTGGAGAATGTTGAGTATTATCCATTGGTTTGGTTGTATCCAGATGGCTTCAATTTGCAGTCAACTGGAAAGTTGATGACATACAACTTTGCATTGATTGTAATGGATCGTGTGTTTGAATCTGAGAGCAACACAATTGAAGTTCTTTCGGACACGGCACAAATTATGTCTGACATTTTTGCGTTGGTACAAACCAACACGGAATCCGATGGTGACTTTGAATTAAGCATCAACGGTAACGCATCACCATTCTATGATTCAAAAACTGATATATTGGCTGGATATGCAATCAACTTCCAAGTTCTCACTCCTTATCTCAGCAATAGTTGCGTTGTACCTATTTAGTGTTGTGTGGGCGATGTTCAATTTTGAAGAACATCCAAAGCCAAAAACACTATTGAAGGTAGAATTGCACGAAAGAATTGTGGAAAGGGAAAAAATCAAACGAAGCGTTCTAATCAAATATCTTAATCACTTGGATACAATCTACCTTGACACCTTCCAAAGTTCGTCACAAGGTCTGAAACAAGCAATTGAGATACATCGTACACTTGACACAACTCTATGAAGAAAAACAATGTTCTCAAAATTGACAAGCCGTTTGAAGAAACAAAAGTTCTATTGATTAGTGATTTGCATTGGGACAATCCGAAGTGTGACCGGGTAACTCTGAAACGACATCTTGATTTGGCACTCGCTGGAAACAATGACATCCTAATCAACGGTGATTTGTTTTGTTTGATGCAAGGTGCGTATGATCCACGAAAGAGCAAGTCAGACATCCGACCTGAACATAATGTTGCAAACTACTTTGATGCCATTATTGAAACTGCCGTTGAATGGTTCACGCCCTATGCTCACAACATTAAGCTCATCGGATATGGAAACCACGAAACAAACATTCTCAAACGCCAAGAAACCGACATCATTGAACGCTTTGTCACTTTGTTGAACTACAAAACGGGAAGCGATATTCAGGTTGGTGGATACGGTGGATGGATTCGGTATACCTTTGAGCAATACGGCAAAAGTTGTATGTACACAATGAAGTATATGCACGGATTCGGTGGTGGTGGTGCGGTCACTCGTGGAACAATACAACACAATCGAATGAGTGTGAATGTAGAGAATGCAGATGCAATTTGGATGGGTCACGTTCACGAGGACTATGAGCTTACTTACACGGTTGAAACCTTGTCCGTGAAGGGAACTGTTTATCTGCGTGACATCTTGATGATTCGTACTTCAGCATACAAAGAAGAATACGGAGATGGTTCAAAGGGATGGCACATTGAACGAGGTGCATCACCAAAGCCAATCGGAGGTCGTTGGTTAGTGATGAATCCAGTTCGTGAAGGTGATCATCGCAAGGTTATTGCTTACACCCACAAAACAATCTAAGAGTTAAAAAAACGCAAACGGATATGATCTTAAAGGTTCAAATTGTACACGAGCAAAAGAACGACAATTGGATGGGTTTGGTTGAAGGAGAATCAGACATCGTTGAAATCGTTGAAGATGGTGCGATTGATTCTGCACAAATTGTCGGAGTGAGTGCTTATCACGAGTATTGCATTGTTTATATGCTCGGTGGTCATTCGTTTATACTGGAAGAAGAATATGATATATTTGTAAAGAGATGGATGCAGTCAACCCGAAACACTATAAACAAGGATTAATTGAGTGCATTGATGCGATTGAATCAGCAACCACCAATAAAAAAGGAATCATCGCAGTTTGCACCGGGAACATAATCAAATACATTTGGAGGTGCGAGGATAAAAATGGGTTGGAAGATTTATACAAAGCGAAATGGTATCTTGACAAGCTCATTGAAACCAAAGAAAAACAATCGCCCAAAAGTGCTACTTTGTAGAATGTGGTTCTTGTTGTTTCTCATCCCGTTGACCAGCAATGGACAAGTGTTGGTGGATACTTGTGTAATCCAAGAAGCGAATCACTATTTGGTCAAGGGTGCAATTGCAAGAAGGCAAGTCACAAT
>Ga0209596_1000705_pt1 | contig 30833 bp, 41 predicted proteins | sample M_130807_MF_Meta_FD_187314 | JGI IMG/M metagenome (GOLD analysis project Ga0209596, IMG submission 187314) | Freshwater microbial communities from Lake Montjoie, Canada to study carbon cycling - M_130807_MF_MetaG (SPAdes) (version 2) | ecosystem: Environmental > Aquatic > Freshwater > Lake... | reverse complement strand
GGGCTCCGTTGAATCTGGTGCAATCCTCGCCACCGATGACGAGGCGACGATCGATGCGTTCCGTCGCTTTGGTTGGGCCCTTGGCCTCGCCTTCCAATTGAATGACGATCTTCTCGGCATTTGGGGGGACGAGGCCGCCACAGGGAAGAAGCCAACCGACCTGGCGCGACATAAGAAGACCCTGCCGGTCCTCTATGCATTTGAGCGCGCCGAGGGCTCCGATCGCGAGACACTCACCCGAATCTATGCGACTGCAGACCCTGCGGCAGACCTGCTCACGGCAGGGCTAGAGGTGCTTGAGCGCCTTGGTGCGCGGGAGTACACGCGGGGCGAAGCACTCGCCTGGCGCCAACGGGCACTTGATGAGATCCGAGGAGTGAAGGCAATCAACCCACAGGCGCTCCAGCGCCTTGAAGAGATCATGACGAGGGTGATTTCGGCCTAGGCCTCTGCGGCAGCATGCCCCTTGGTGTGGTCCCAACGGACACGAACCTTCCCAACGCGGCGACCGGCGGCCTTGACCACCGTGATCGAGAACGGTGCGACGCTCACGGTGTCGCCAACGACAGGGACACGCCCGATACGGTGGTAGACGAATCCCCCGACCGTGTCGTACTCCTCATCGTCCTCAAGGGTCAGCCCTGGATCAATGAGACTGGTGAGCTCTTCGATATCGGCACGTCCATCAATGATGACCTCACCAGCCCCAAGGCGTGAGAGCATCGGCTCCTCCTCGTCGAATTCGTCCTGGATCTCGCCGACGATCTCCTCGAGAAGGTCCTCGATCGTTACGAGCCCCGCCGTACCACCGTACTCATCAAGCACGATCGCCATGTGCACCTTGCGGCGCTGGAGCTCATTCAAGAGATCGTCAACCGCTTGCGACTCTGGAACGAAAATCGCTGGTCGCATGATGTCGCGCAGTAGTGGGCGCGCACCGCCAGCAGCAATGATGCGGAGGAGGTCTTTCGCATACAGGACGCCGACAACGTGATCGATCGAACCCTTATACAGTGGCGTGCGACTGTGGCCCTCCTTAAGGACGACGGCTACCGCCTCATCAAACGTGGCGCTCTCATCAATCGCAACAATGTCGATGCGAGGAACCATAACCTCGTGCAGCTTTGAGTCGCCAAGGCCCATAACGGCAGAGATCATCTGCTCCTCTTCGGCCTCAAGGACGCCCTGCTCACTCCCCTGCTCAACAATGAGGCGAATCTCTGCCGCGGAGAGTGCGGGGGTGCGCGTCGGGTCAATGCCGAATGGGCGCGAGACGGCACGCGTGACCGCAACAAGGACGAGAACGAGCGGGCTCACCACCTTGGCGAAGAGCGAGAGCGGACCTGCCGCAATCAGCGAGATGCGATCAGGGCTGCCAAGCGCGAGCGCCTTCGGGAGTAGCTCACCCAAGACGATCGAGACAAGCGAGACAAGGAGCGTGACGAGTAGGAGGGCGGCTGCACCAGCACGCTCACCGATGAGCGGGATCTCTGAGAGTGGTGCAGTTACAACCTCGACGATGCTGATCGCAGCGACTGCGGAGGCGAGTGAGCCCAAGAATGTGATCGCGACTTGAATCACCGCGAGGAAGCGGCCTGGGTCGCGGAGGAGGCGCTGCACGCGAACGGCACGTCGGTCACCTGCATCTGCAAGTTCGTCAATTCTCGTGCGCCGCACGGTAACGAAGGCAATCTCCGCGGCAACGAAGAATCCGTTCAGAACGATCAAGAGAAGGATGAGACCTAGGTCGCCGAGAACACCGTCCATTATTCTGCCTTGCTGAGTGAGCGAGCTGGGACTCCGACCACAAGATCGCCAGGCTTCACATCGGTCGTGATCACCGCGCCAGCACCGCTCTTCGAACCTGCACCCATCACCACAGGTGCAACAAGGAGGGTGCCGACGCCAGTAAATACGCCCTCACCGATCACCGTCGCGTGCTTCTCCTTGCCATCGTAGTTTGCCGTGATCGTGCCAGCACCGATGTTTGCACCAGCGCCAATCTCTACATCGCCGAGATAGGAGTGGTGGCCAACCTTTGCACCAGCACGGACGCGTGCCGATTTCAGCTCTGCAAAGTTGCCAATGTGGACCTTGCTCTCAATCTCACAGCCGGGGCGCACATGTGCATATGGGCCGACATCGACTGCATCATGCAACGTTGATCCCTCGACCGTGCTTGCCGTGATTACGCAGTCCGCGCCGATCAAACTATCGACGATGCTCGAGTGCGAGCCGATCCGGCTCCGTGCACCAATCGTTGTTGTGCCAGAGAGTGCAACGCCGGGCTCAATGACCGCATCGGGCGCGATCGTGACGGAGGGCTCAATCCACGCAGTCGTCGGATCAAGGATCAGAACTCCAGCTGCCATATGCGCGTCATTGATGCGCTCGCGCAAGCCGGCAGCTGCGTCGGCGAACTGGCGTCGATCGTTCACCCCCTCAAGCTCGCTCGCGTCACCAACGTAGAGGCCAGCGGGCGTGCCGGCACGTGCTGCGGCGGCAACAAGGTCGGTGAGATAGATCTCTCCGCTTGCCGCAGAGGGGGCGAGTGCCGTGATCTGCTGGTCTAGCCAAGCTCGATCGACCGCGTAGAGGCCAGCATTCACGAGGTCGAGCTCGCGCTCCTCCTCTGTTGCATCACGCTCCTCAACCACGCTGAGCGCCTGTCCCTCGTCGTTGCACGCTACGCGGCCGTAGCCTGTCGGATCGTTCGCAACAAATGCTGCAAGTGCAAGTGGTCCATTCGTGGCGGCGCGCGCCTCAATGACACCGAGAATGTCGGCAGGAGTGAGTAGCGGCGTGTCGCCGCAGGCGATCACCAGCTCGGTCACGCCACGTGGAAGAACCGCAAGCGCATTTCGCACGGCATCGCCCGTTCCTCGCGGCTCTGCCTGAACCGCTACGAGCGTCTCTGCGGGGAGTTCGGCGCGCAGTGCTTCGGTTGCTGGCGAGAGCACAACGACGGACGACGCAACGCCTGCGAGGCGAGCGGCATCCAGGGTCCAGAGCGCCATCGTTCGGCCGAGCAGCGGATGGAGCACCTTTGGCTGTGCCGAGTGCATCCGCGAGCCAGCGCCAGCCGCGAGAACCACGACCGTGACGCCGGCAAGGCGTGCGGGTCGATCTTGTGCAGGTGTCATTAGGGAGAGTCTAACTGACCCTCTGGGCGATCGCCTCGATCTCGACCAGACCCCCCTTCGGGAGCGCGGCGACCTGGATCGTCGAGCGTGCGGGGAACGGTTCAGCGAAATAGCGTGCGTAGATCTCGTTGACCGTTGCGAAGTCGGCGAGGTCGACCATGAAGATCGTCGTCTTCACGACATCGTTGTAGGAGAGGCCAGCAGCCCTCAGGAGCGCGCCGAGATTATCGAGCGCCTGTGCTGCCTGGGCTGCCACCCCCTCGGCCAGGAGGCCGGTGCTCGGATCCATGCCGAGTTGCCCCGAGCAGTAGACGGCGTCCTTGCTCTCTATTGCAGGGCTATAGGGGCCGATCGCTGCAGCAATTCCATCACCACGTACCGCTCGCTTCATTGAGCCTCCTCTGCTATCAGTGCTGTGACCATGACGCGCGGTAGGTGCCCTTCTGGAAGAAGAAGCTCACCACGGGCAAGTGCTTCGCGCACAATGGCGCCAGCCTCGTCCGCTTCACCACGTGAAGGATAGAGGAGAAAGAGGCTTGGCCCAGAGCCGGAGAGCGCAGGCGCCCGTCCGAGCAGGCGGCCCAGCTCATGGCCGAAGGGGCGCAACCAGGGGGCAACCGCTCGCGCTGGTGCAAGCAGATCATTCGCCGTAGCAAGCACACTCATCCGCTGGAGCAACTGCGCAGCGCTCATCCCCGACTGCAGCTCGTCGGCAAGGTGGCGCGAGCTCACCTGCGCCGCCCCCCATGCAGGGTCACGGAGCCCCGCAGCAAAGGCGGCGAACACGTCCGGCGTATAGAGCGGAAGATCTGGCGTGATGATCAGCACCCCTGGCGCAGGCACGCGGAGATCCGGCAACTGCGTGACGCGCTCGCCGCGACCCTCCATCAGGACGAGGCCCCCCGCAAGGAAGAGGGGCACGTCTGAGCCGATCTCAGCAGCAATCTCGTAAAGCGCTGCCTCTGGCATCTGCTGGCGCGTCAGACGTAGCGCTCCGCGCAAGGCTGCTGCAGCGTCGCTTGAACCACCCCCGAGACCGGCAGCAATTGGGAGGCGCTTCTCGAGAACAATGTCGAGCGGGGGGACGGCGAGATGTGCACGCAAGAGACGTAGCGCTCGGAGGACGAGATTCTCGCCATCAACGGCAATAACATCTCCAGCAATATGCAGTTCGTCAGCCGCTGCCTCGGCATTGATACGTAGTGAGAGCCGATCACCATCTGCAAGGCGCGCTACGACCGAGTGGAGGTCGTGATAGCCATCGGCCCGCCTTCCCACAATCGCCAGCGTGAGGTTGATCTTTCCTGGTGCCTCCACCTCGATCCATCCGCCGTCTGATTCATGCCGCCGCTGATAGTTGCTCCGCGGTGCAGGCTCAGCGTGCGTACGATACTGACGTGTCTCAAGCGCCTCTTCAGGCGGGGTAATTTCTGGCAGTGCGCCGAGGAGTTGCACCCAGTCTCTGCTGCCAAGCGCCTGGGCACGTAGGTCGGGGTCGAGCCCCACCTGTTCCAGCGCCGCAACAATGCGCGCCTGGCTAATGGGAAGCGCGTGCGGGAGGGCGTTCCGGAGTTTCTTGCGCCGTTCTCGGAAGCCTGCCTGCACGAGGCGCCAGAGGCGCGCCTCATCCTCAGCGCTCAGTGCAAATCCGTCGTCTCCCGTACGTGTATCGAGTACGAGGATTGCCGAGTCAACGGCAGGAACCGGCTCAAATGCTTCGCGGGACACGCGCCGAAGGATGCGCGCACGACAGCGTGCCTGAACGAATGCAGTCAGATACGACCAGTCGCCGACATCTGCAGCCACGCGCTCGGCAACCTCAAGCTGGACGAGTAAGACGATCTTTGTTGCTGGATGCTCTGCAAGGAGGAGGCGATGGAGCAACGGGCTTGTGACGTGATACGGAATATTGGCAATGACGCGCCACGGTGCATCAGGTGACACGAGCGAATCAAGGTCAATCTGCAACGCATCGCCGTGAATGAGCGTGAGCGATCCATCTTCCAACTCACCGGCAAAACGGTCCTTGAGTCGGGGGATCAGCTCATCATCAAGCTCTACGGCAACGACACGGAACCCATGCGTAAGGAGCACGGCGGTGAGGGCCCCCAGCCCCGGACCGATCTCGAGCACCGTATCACCCTGCTCCACCTCGCCTGCAGCAACAATCGCATCAAGCGCGTCGAGGTCGCGCAAGAAGCTCTGGCTGAGTCGCCGTTTCGCCGTGTGCCCGTCGACGCGCTGCAATTTTGGGGTACGTGGCATGGCACGCTTCATGATGGAGCGATGCTCCCGAACGTCCAAGAGGCAGCTGGGCGAATCCCTTTCGCGGGGTCGAGCAGATCGGCGCGACCCTCGCGAACCGCTGCGTGTGCTGCGGCTCCTATCATTGCTGCATTGTCTGTGCACCAGTGAATCGGTGGGATGGCAATCTCGCGCTGCGCAGCAGTTGCTACCTCTGTGAGCGCTGCGCGTAGTGGCCCGTTCGCCGCCACACCGCCACCAACGATGAGCATCGCCCCGGGGTGGGCTTCTAGGGCGGTGCGCACGCGAGCAGCAAGCGCCGCAACGATCGCCCGTTCGGCGGCGGCGGCAATGCGCACGCGGGCCTCTGGAGGCACGGGGCGCTCTTCCAGTTGCCGTTGCAGTGCGGCTGCGCGGCCAGGCGCACTTGGATCGACGCCGATCGCCTCAAGCGCGAGGCGTGCCGCAGCCGTCTTCACGCCACTGAACGAGAAGTCGAGGCTGCCACGTGTCTGCGCGATGGGCAGTGCCAATCGTGCTCCGCCGGGCTTCTCGCCCGCCGCGAGGGCAGAGAGGGCGGCCCCGCCTGGGTATGGGAGCCCGAGAAGGCGCGCGATCTTGTCGAAGGCCTCCCCCGCCGCATCGTCGATCGTCGTACCGAGGAGCTTCTGCTCGCCCGAGGCAGAGATGCTTGCAAGGAGCGTATGACCCCCTGAGACGATGAGCGCCACTGCAGGGAGGCGCCCGCCACCGCCAACTCCGCTCCGCGTGAGCCAAGCGGCGCGGAAGTGACCCTCGAGGTGGCTTGTCGCAATCAGCGGCAAACCGCGACCCCAGGCCCACGCGGAGGCGAGACCGGTGCCGACAATGAGCGAGCCGATCAAGCCGGGCCCCGCCGTGACTGCAACCCCGCTGATCTTCTCGCGGACCCCTGCCTTTTCAGCTTCGTCAAGGACCTCGTCCAGTAGGTGCGGGAGTTGCTCGTGATGGGCCCGCGCAGCCGCCTCTGGGATGACACCCCCTGCTGTCGCATGGAGTGCTGTCTGGCTCGCGACACGTTCGGCGATCACCTCGCGGCCGTTCTGCACCAGCGCAACGGCAGACTCATCACAGCTCGACTCGACTGCCAAAATGTACTCTGGCGCAGTGCCGCTCATTGCGCACCCTCGCTCTGTTCTCCGCTCGCGTTCCGCAAGATCGATTCATATTCAGCCTGCTGCTTTGCATCGAGCGGTCCCGTCGTCATGATGAGCGCATCTTCGCCGGTGTCTTCGTAATAGCGGACACGCCTGCCAACCTCTTTAAATCCTGCACGATCGTAGAGTCGGATGGCATCGTGGTTGGTCGGCCGTACATCGAGCGTTGCGACGGCAGCGCCACCAGCACGAGCAAGGTCGAGGAGGCCCAAGAGGAGACGCGTGCCGACGCCACGACCACGGAACCGAGGGTCGACGGCGATCGTTGAAACGTGTGCCTCGTCGACCATCAGCCAGATCCCCGCGAATCCAACAAGTTCGCCATCCGCCCGTACGGCAATGTAGCGTGCCAGCTGGTTCTCAAGCAGTTCTGCTTCGTACGCGCTCACTGGCCAGGGCGTTGGAAAACTGAGTGCCTCAATGCGCTCTACCTCTGGCAGGTCGGCGATCACGAGTGGATCAATCTGCATCTTCATGCGCCCCCCTGGGGTGGTTTGATCCCGCGTGGTGGCGCTGGGTAGAGGAGCGGAGGAGTCGCATGCACCTCTCCCCGCTCAGGGTGCACAAGCGCCTCGCAGAGCGCAGGCGTAGCAAGACGAAACATCGCTTCGGCAAGGCTCAGACCGATCTCACTCAGCACTGCGCGTGGTGGTGCATCAGCGGCGGGAACGATGCGCACGCCCTGGGCATCGACAGCGAGCGACTCGCGCGCACCGATAGGGAGTGAGAGCGGCGAACTGCTTGCCGTGCGGAGTGCCTCTGCAGAGCCGATGCCGATGAGTGGGACACGGCAGGCACGAGCGATACCAAGAGCACTTCCGGCAGCACTACGGAGCCCCGTGTAGCTACCAGGGCCACAGCCGACAACGACTCCAGCGATCTCACTTCGCCCGCCCGCACCAGGGAAGAGTTCGGCAACGGCCGGGAGCGCCCCACTCTGTTGCGTCAACACTGATGAGCACCGCACGTTCGTAACGCTCCCGCTGACCAGCTCGGCGCGCGCCACGAGGAGCTCACCCAGCGATCCGTCAATGAGAAGAAGCCCTGCGCCGCTCATCGCTCAGTAGCCCCTACGTGCTGTGCCTGCCACTGCGCTGCAATTGCGGCTAACCGTTCTGCATCACCCGTACGTAGATCAACTGAGCGAACTCCCTCGTCACTTCCAGTGATCGTGAGATGGAGATCGCTCGCTCCAAGAAGGCCGCTGGCGGTGATCCCGAAATATTCCGGCCACTCGATCAGCGTCACACCGAGTAGCTGCCGCTCGTCGAGAAGGCCACTTGCATTCGGGTCTGCCCCTGGCCCAAGGCGGTACGCATCAAGATGCCAGATTGGCAGCCGTCCGCTGTGCTCAGAAAGTAGGATGAATGTTGGTGATGAGAGTGGTGGAGCCGCCTGAAGCGCAGCGCCGATCGACCTCGCCAACGTGGTCTTCCCAGCACCCATCTCTCCATGGAGAAGCACCCGATCGCCTGGACGCAGGTGCTCCGCAATAACTGCACCGAGTGCAGCCGTCTTATCAAGGCCTTGGAGCGTGACGCTGTAGTGGTTCACGCAGAGCGGCGCTGGAGATCAGCCAGCGGAATCGCACGTGGCGAGCCGTCGATCACCACGATGCCGCGCGGGTCATCGGGAGCAGTAACGGAGATCCCCTCCCACTCGCCCGTTTCACCCTCGTACTCGCCGCCAGTCACGATCGTGTCCCCGCCGCTTGAACGTGCTGCCGCCCACCGCCGATCTCCACCGTCGTGGATCTGCAGCTCGGGTGGCTCCGCACAAAGGGTCACATCGCACCCATCGAGCTCGGCGATGCGCCCTTGGGCGCGCTGTGAGTGGCGCCCCTCCAAAATCAATAGGCCAAAGGGGTCGGTTGCCACGGCGGCTGCAACGCGGCGCGCGAGTGAGGCGTCAAGCGCCTCGCGCTCTGCGTCACTGAGCGAGCGCACGATGACGCCGCGAACGCCGACAGCACGTGCACGTAAGACCGTCTCAGGGGATGCCGACTCAACTGCGAGGATGCCAGCCGAACGGGCCGCCTCCCACCCGCGGCTGTCTGGATCGCCCGGCGAAACGACAACCTGGCCGCGCACAGAATCGCCAAGGAGTGCACGCGCCGTCATGCGCTGTTGATCTTTTGCCGCCTTGTGTAAGAGTCGGTGCGGAGCGTCAACCACCGCGGTGCTACGATCTGCCGCGCTCTCGTGTAGCGCTGGTAGACGCGTCAGCGCTGGCCAGCCAACAGCCACAGCTGCGCCGGCACTCCCGCCAGCAAGGTCAGCGGTGAGTGTGTACTCGCCACGAGCGACATGCACCTGCGTCCGAGATCCAGGCGCTGGTGAAATCGCCAGTGCTGTTCCGTCGTCACTCGCCTCTGACTCAGCATTGACGTCAACGACAAGCTCGTCGCTCCCCTCTTCGATGCAGAGGAGGTCTCCAGCAAACTCTAGAAGCGGGAAGCCAGCAGAACGCGCCACTGCCCCTGCATCTGCATCGGCAAGCGCAGGATCACCAATCGCACTGATCACTCCGAGAGGTTCAAGGTGGATGTGCGTAAGCCCGACCCCCGCAACAGGTGCGAGTGCTGTGAGCGGGATCAGCTTTCGGCGTACTGCTGCGGCAATGCTGCCCCCCACGAGCAGGATCCCTCCAGCGGGACGCGGCCGTCCGCGCAGCTCTTCGCCGACGCGACGTACAGCATCGTTGAGTGCGGCGATACGAATCTGATCACCCAACGCATCTCTGCCACGGCCGCCGCCATCGGAGATATCGCCGAGTCGGTCAGAAATCTCGGCGCGAGAGATTTCGGGCAGGAGGCTTAGCGCCGCGTCACAGCGACGCCGGCGCTCTGTACTCTCGCGCGGTGAGAGTGCTCCAGCTGGAAGATCGAGCGTATCGACGCGCCCATCTGGAGCGGCATCAATCAGGCGTGCAGCAGTGGCACCGACATCTAGCAGACGGACATGCATCCCGAGTGCGGCAGCGAGTCGAATAACCGCCCGAGGGAGATTCTCGGCCCCACCGCGCAACACAAGGCGTGGCGCATCTTCGAGCTTTGTTCCACGCTCTCGCGAAACAAGTCGCAGCGTCTCAATCAACGAGAGCTCATCACTCCCTGCTGGCACAACAATACCCGCGGCAAGCTCAACACCGTCGCCGCGCTCGCTCAGCGCGGCCCCAGCGAGTGTGCTCGTGCCAGGGTCAAGCAGGAGGACCCAGTGCGCGCTCACAACTGCGCGCTCTCGGCTCCGCGAAGCGAGCGGATCGCGACCGGCGCTCCCTTCCGCGTGTACACCCGAGAGAGGCGCGAAGAGAAGCTTGTGGAGATCTCATTCGTAATCGTGCCGCGGCGCTTGGCAACATCTACTGGTTGAATCTCTTTGTCGCCAGATTGGCCAATGAACACGAAATCGTCGCGCTCGCTCAGATCGGTCGCCGGGTGGTCTGTTGTATCCACGGTAATTGAATCCATCGCAATGGTGCCAACCACAGGGAGGGCGACGCCTCGCACCAGGACGGTCGCCTTCTCCTTATCGTGATATGAGATCCCATCTGCGTAGCCCATTGGCAGGGTGGCGATGCGCGAGGGGCGCTGGGCCGTAAACGCTGGGCCGTACCCCACACCGTGACCGGCTGGCAGGATTGCGATGCGAACCGGGCGAGCGACGAGCCGATAGACGCCTGTGAGTCCGAGGGATGCGGCGGTCTCTGTGCCACGCAGCGCATTGGGGACAACGCCAAGCAGGGCGATGCCGATGCGTGCAACGCGCTCGGTATCACCCACGGTGAGTAGGCCACCTGAGGCGACAAGGTGATGCTCGAGTCCGGGAAGGATTGCAGCAGATGCGAGGAGCTGCGCCTGTTGCGCGCGCGAGCGAACAGTATCTTCCGCGTTGGCTAGATGGCTCCAGACGCTCCGCAACGTGAATCGCGTTGGGTCGGCAGCAAGGCGACCCACCTGTGCAGCAAGTTCGCCAGGAAGGATGCCGTCGCGTCCGAGCCCCGTGTCCACCTCCACGTCAACCTCGAGTGGTGGCGCTCCGCGAAGGTCGACGGCGAGCAGCTCCTCTACGACGGCTGGTGATGTGGCAGCAACACCAATCTTCGCCAGGGCGGCAGCAGCAAGGTATGCAGGCGGCGTGCGCCAGAGCACGCGCACGGGCGCAATGATCCCGGCCGCTCGAAGCTCTAGCGCCTCATCAACGGTTGCTACAAGGATGGCCCGTGCGCCAGCAGCAAGCGATGCCTTTGCCAGCTCCACCGAGCCGAGTCCATACCCGTTCGCCTTGAGTACGACATCGAGGTGCCCTCCTGCAGGGAGACGAGCTGCCAGGCTACGTACGTTTGCCTCGACGGCATCGAGCGATACCTCTACCCACGCCTCTCGCGGGAGTGCAGGGAGGCCAGCAGCACGAAGCCCTTCAGGGATGCCGCTCATGCCCCACGCTCCATCACGTCTGCGAGGCGTCGGCTCTCTTCGTAGAGTGCGCGGAGCTCCGCGATCCGTGCGCGAATGGCACGCTCGCGTGCATCAAGATCTTCTTCGATGTCGGGCGGAAAGATATACCGCCCACCGGTCGTACGGACCGCATATGCAACGGCAACGGCAAAATCTCGTTCGTGGGTGATGGAGACCGCAATTGAGGCGATCCCTAAGCGATCTGCACGCGCCGCCGCCTTCTCGTGCAAGAGGACGGCCGGCTGCCCTGTCGGAAGTCGCTCGATCTCAATCTCGCGCCAGCCGATCCCGCGAACGCCGAGCCCGAGAACCTTGGAGACCGCCTCTTTCGCCGCCCAGCGCCCCGCGGCGGTCTCTGCGCGGCTACGCACGTACTCGCGCTCTGCAGGTGTGAAGATCCGCTCTTCGAAGCGCGCACCGTACTTTGTTAGTACGCGCGCGATGCGGTCAACGCGAATGATGTCGATACCGAGCTCGGGAATCTCACGCGGCGCGACAGCGGGCATGCCTACTCCACCGTGACCGATTTTGCCAAGTTCTTTGGCTGGTCGATATCTGCGCCCTCCAGGAGTGCCATCTCATACGCGAAGCGCTGGAGCGGGATCGCCGCAATCAGTGAGGCGATCTCCTGCCGAGCGGCTGGAATAACCACCACGTCATCGGCAAGCGATCTTGTATCGATCCCTTCGGTGGCAATAGCAAGGATCGGTGCCGAACGGGCACGGCTCTCCATGATGTTGCTCTCCAACTTGGTGCGGGTCGGCCCCTCGAGGAGGATTGCGACGACCGGGTGCGTTGGGCCAAGGAGGCTGATCGGGCCATGCTTCAACTCGCCAGCTGGATACGCCTCGGCATGAAGGTACGAGAGCTCTTTCAGTTTTAGTGCGCCCTCGAGCGCGGTGGCGCTGCCCGGGCCGCGGCTAATGAAGGTATAGCCCGTGCTCCCGTGGTATTTGGCCGCAATCGCTGGAATCGACTCGCTTGCTGCAAGTGCTGCGGTGGCGAGTTCAGGAACGTTTGCAAGATCACGTGCCCACTCAGCCTCGGTAGTGGGATCGAGTCTGCCTGCCAGGCGCGCGAGGTCGAGCGCAACAACTTCTGCAACCAGCGCCTGCGAGGTGTAGCTCTTTGTTGCCGCAACGGAGATCTCTGGCCCTGCCTGCAACATCACACTGACGGTTGCTTCACGCGTCAGTGTCGAACCGGCTGCATTAACAATGCCGAGGACAATCGCGCCTGCGGCCCGTGCCGCGCGAACTGCGCCAAGCGTGTCGGCCGTCTCACCAGATTGAGAGATCGCGATAACAAGCGTCCTCGCATCGAGTCGCGGCGGAGCATAACGGAACTCGCTTGCCACGGTGCAACGCACTGGGATGCCAAGTAGGCTCTCTGCAAGTGCTGCAGCCGCGAGCGTAGCGTAGTATGCCGAGCCGCACGCAATGAACTCAACTGTCCGCAAGTTAGCAACATCAATGCCAGCCGTATCTAGTTCCGGAAGACGAATGGTCGTACCGCTCACGCGACCGGCAAGTGCGGCCTTCAGGGTGCGAGGCTGCTCGTCGATCTCTTTGCGGAAGAAGTGCGCGTATCCGTCTTTCTGGGCCGTCTCCGGACTCCAGGTGAGGGTCTCCGGTCGAGGCGAGAAGACCGCGCCAAAGGCATCGTAAAACGTGATGCCGTCAACCTTGACATCGACAAGGTCGCCGTCGCGGAGGAATACGATCTGATTCGTGTACTCAAGGATGGCAACCGGATCGGAGGCGATGAACTGCTCGCCCTTCCCGAGCCCAACGGCAAGAGGCGCCTCGCGTCGCGCAGCAACGATTCGGCCTGGCTCGTCACGGTGCATGGCAAGCAGCGCCCACTGCCCTTTCAGCTGTCCGACGCTTTTTTCGAACGCCTCACGCAGGTCGCCCTGGTACGACTCTTCAATGAGATGGGCGATCACCTCGGTGTCTACCTCGGTGTTAAAGCGATGGCCGCGAGCCTCCAGGGCGATTCGAAGTTCGGCGTGGTTCTCGATGATCCCGTTGTGGATCACGGCGATGGCGCCTGCCTCGTCAAAATGCGGGTGGGCATTCGTGTCGGTTGGCGCACCATGGGTCGCCCAGCGGGTATGCGCCATGCCAGCGGCTTCTGGAGTCTCGCTTGCAGGTACGGCTGCGAGTGCGGTCTCGAGGTTGGCAAGGCGTCCTGCGCGTTTGGTGTGGCGCAACTCGGTTGCACACGCGAGGGCGATTCCGGCAGAGTCGTAGCCGCGGTACTCAAGGAGACGCAGGCCGCCGATGAGAAGGCTCCGCACATCGCGAGGTCCGACGTAGCCGACAATTCCGCACATGCAGGTAGTCTACCCCTCGTGCACGAGGCGGGAGGCGAGGGCCGCCACGCGATCCACCACCTGCTGCACGATCGCGGCGTCAGGCGCCTCACCCATAATCCGCAGGAGTGGCTCGGTTCCTGATGCGCGCACCACGAGGCGTCCGCCCACTGCCGACAGGAGCAGTGCCTGCTCCTGCACGAGTGCGATGAATGCGGGATTTTCCAGGATGCCCTGGGCCCCGCTCTGCCCAACAGCCACAGACGACTGCACCTGCGGATCGAGTGGCAACGCCTGCACAAGGACTGAGAGCGGCTGCTGTGAGCGCACAAGGAGTCCAACGAGATGGATCGCGCTGATGATTCCGTCTCCGGTTGGCGAGTGCTCGGGGAAGAGGAGGTGCCCGCTCTTCTCACCGCCGAAGCCTGCACCGGAGCGGCGAAGCTCCTCTGCGACATGTCGATCGCCGACCTGCGTTCGTTCAAGCGCGATCCCCGCAGCGGTGAGGCGGCGCTCAATCGCTGTATTCGTGAGCACAGTCGCCACGACACGATCTGCACCGGCAAGCCTCCGCTCGTGGCGGTCGAGTGCAAGCAGGGCAATCAAGACGTCACCGTCGACTGGCTGGCCGCGCTCATCAACTGCGACACAACGGTCGGCATCTCCATCGAGCGCAATCCCAGCGTCAGCGCCTCGTTCACGTACGGCAGCTGCAAGGGCGCCAGGGCTTGTTGCGCCGACAGCATCATTAATCACGCCAACGCTCGTGCTCAGTGGCGCGACAATCGCGCCGGTGGCTGCAAGTGCATCTAGTACATAAGAAGAGCCAGCGCCGTGTGCAGCATCCACAAGGATCGTGAGGGGTGCAGCACCTGAGCCTGGGACCTCCCTCTCGGCAACTTCACGCAAGTGCTCAACGTAGTGTCCCCGCAGTAGCGCAGCGCGTGCGTCGTGATCAGCTGGAGCCTCTGCCGCCGCGCTCTCGCTTGCCGCTGCGTTGCTCGACTCCATGAGCACCTCAGTCTCGCGCTCAATCGCGTCTGCAATCTTGCGTCCATCGCGCGAGATCACCTTCAGCCCGTTGTATTCGACTGGGTTGTGCGATGCAGTCACCACAACGCCGAGGGTGATGTTCGGCTCCCGCGAGACAAGAAACGCGAGCCCAGGTGTAGGGAGCACGCCGAGATCAATGACAGATGCGCCACCACTACGAAGCGCGCGAACGAGCGCTGCGCTCAGCGCAGGACCACTCGGGCGCGTGTCACGTCCGACGAGGACGTGTGCGTCTGGAAAACGTTGCGCGAGTGCGCGACCAAGATTCGCCGCATCGGCCTCGGTGAGTGAAGAGCCAACTACTCCGCGGATCCCGTCGGTGCCGAAGCGAGCCGCGGTCATCGCGGTTGACGGCGCCTGGTCAGCGCTTCGTGAACTGCTTCGCCTTGCGGGCGCGAACGAGGCCGTACTTCTTGCGCTCCTTGGCGCGCGGGTCGCGCGTGAGGAAGCCAGCCTGGCGGAGTGGGAGTCGATATGCCTCTGGGTCTGCAGAGAGTAGGGCGCGCGAAATTCCATGGCGAATTGCTCCGGCTTGACCAGAGATGCCACCACCCTGCACCTTCACCATCGCGTTAAAGCGACCCTCGGTCCCGGTCACCTTGTATGGAGCAAAGACTTCGGCCTGCGGGATCGCGCCACCGAAGTGCTCCTGATAGGTCCGGCCGTTAATGACGATCTGGCCCTCACCTGCAACGAGGCGAACGCGCGCAACCGAAGTCTTACGTCGTCCAGTCCCTTGGTAGTACGGCAGGGCTGCAGTCACGCTCTTCTCCTTCGGGCTCATGCGATTACCTTCGGCTGCTGTGGTGCGTGTGGGTGTTCTGGTCCAGCGTAGACCTTCAGCTTGCGGATCTGCGCGGCTGCAAGCTTCGTCTTCGGCAGCATCCCCTTCACGGCGCGACGGATTGCCTCAGTTGGCTTGCGCGCGTTGAGGTCGCCCAACGTCTCGGCCTTATAGCCACCTGGGTGGCCAGAGTGCGAGTGATACTTCTTCGTCAAGAGTCGGTCACTGGTCACGATGATCTTCGCCGCGTTGACGACCACCACAAAGTCGCCGGAGTCGAGGTGGTCTGTAAAGGTCGGCTTCGCCTTGCCCAGCAAGAGCGACGAGATCTTTGTTGCGAGGCGGCCGAGTGTCTGTCCCTCAGCATCAATCACGTACCAGTCACGGGTGATCTCAGCAGCTCGTGGCGTCCAGGTTTTTGTATTCATGATTCCTCCTAGACCAGCTCGAGTTGAACCATCGGCGCTGAGTCTCCCTGTCGAACGCCGATCTTCGTGATACGGCAGTAGCCAGAGGTGCGCGACGCATATTTTGGAACGATCTCATCAAAGAGCTTCTCAACCACGAGTGGCTCGTCTGGGAGGGCGGCGATCACGGCGCGGCGCGCTGCAAGGTCGCCCTTCTTTGCCAGGGTGATGATGCGCTCAACCTGCGGGCGAATCTCTTTCGCCTTCGCCTCGGTTGTCTGCACGCGCTCGTAGCGGAGGACAGAAACGATCATGTTCTTATAGAGAGCAAGGCGTGGCCCTTGCTTTCGTGAAAGCTTTCGTCCGCCGATCGCGTGCGAGGTCATTACGCCTTCTCTCCGGCGCTGAGGTCATCATCGCCATCTTCATCGTCTTCGTCTTCAAAGATCGCATCAGGGGAGATCGTGCTCTCTGGAACATCGAAGCCGCGCTCAACGAGCTTGGCACGAACCTCGGTGAGGCTCTTCTGTCCAAAGTTTCGAAGCTTGAGCAGCTCGATCTCGTCCTTGTGCATCATCAAGAGGAGCTGGCCAACCTTGAGGATGCCGGCTCGCTTCAGCGCGTTGTAGGCGCGCATTGGCAGGTCGAGATCTTCAATGCTCATATCGAGCAGGTTGCCACCCGCTGCTGCGGCCGGAGCGGCTGCAGGGGCCTCGCCAAGGCCTGAGAAGGCAGAGAACTGACCAACGAGGATCGCCGCGGCCTGCCGAACGGCAGCCTCTGGCGTGATCGTTCCGTCCGTCTCTACTTCGAGGATCAACTTCTCGCGATCTACGTCCTGTCCGACACGTGTGTTCTCGACCGTGAAGTTCACCTTGCGCACGGGCGTGAAGATCGCATCGACGGCCATAACGCCACGCGGGCGAACCTCGCCCTCAGGGTCGGCCTCAAGCCGGTCTGAGGAGACGTAGCCGACGCCCTTCTCAACGACAAGGAACATCTCGATGGATGCCTTATCGGAGTCAAGGGTGAGGAGCACCTGCTCTGGGTTGACGATCTCAACCTGCCCATTCGGCGTGATGTCGCCTGCGGTGACAGGGCCTGCACCCTTCTTGTTGAGGGTGAGCTCAACGCGGCCGGTTGCAAAGCTGCGGAGTCGGATCTTCTTGACGTTGAGGAGGATCTGCACGACATCTTCGCGTGACCCGGGGAGTGCAGAGAACTCCTGCTGGACACCCGTGATCTGCACTGCGGTGACCGCTGCGCCCTCAAGCGAGCCCAGGAGTACGCGTCGCAGGGCGTTGCCGAGCGTTACGCCATATCCAGGTGCGAAGGGTCCTGCCTCGTACTTCCCATATGAACCGAGCTCCTCGAGCGGAGCGATGCGAGTCGTGAGTGCGTCCATGCTGCTCTCCTCTCTTACCGCGAGTAATACTCGACGACGAGTTGCTCGTTGAAATCACCAGGCATCTGATCTCGGCGCGGCGCAGCCACAATGTGGCCCTGCACCTTTACCGCGTCTGCCCGTAGCCATTCTGGGATGTTTGCCGCCTTAAGCGCCTCGCCGGCCTCCTTGAACGGCGTGAGCTCAGCGCGCCCATCGCGCACGGAGATCACATCGCCAGGCTTGAGACCGTAGGACGGGATGTTGACGGCTGCGCCGTTGATGGCGAAGTGTCCATGCGTGATGTACTGGCGCGCCTGGTCGCGCGAGGCGGCGAAGCCGAGTCGGTAGACCACGTTGTCGAAGCGCAGTTCGAGCAGGCGCAGGAGGTGCTCGCCGGTGACGTCTGTCCCACGCTCGGCCTCTTCGAAGAGGCGGCGGAATTGTGCCTCGCCAATGCGATAGACACGGCGCATCTTCTGCTTCTCGCGAAGCTGAAGGCCATAGTCGCCAACCTTGCGGCGGCGCACTGCATGCATTCCTGGTGGGGTTGGTCGTCGCTCAAACGAGCACTTCTTCGTATAGCACCGCGCGCCCTTAAGGAAGAGCTTCGCCCCCTCGCGGCGGCAGAGACGACAGGTAGGACCAGTATCACGACCCATGGTGCCCTCCTATGTCCGGCGCTTCTTCGGTGGACGGCAGCCATTGTGTGGCAGCGGCGTCACATCGGTGATGGCGGTGATGTCGAGCCCGGCGGTCTGCAGGCCACGGATCGCCTGCTCGCGACCTGCGCCTGGACCCTTGACGAAGACTTCAACAGAACGAAGGCCATGCTCCATTGCCTTGCGGGCTGCGGCCTCTGCGCCGAGCGATGCTGCGTACGGCGTGCTCTTGCGCGATCCCTTGAACCCGGCGACGCCGCCTGAGCCCCATGAGAGCACGGCGCCAGTCGTGTCGGTGATCGAGATCAGGGTGTTGTTGAACGACGCGGCGATGTGCGCGTGCCCGACGGGCACGTTCTTACGCTCGCGGCGTCGGTTCTTCGTTGGGCGCTTTGCTTGTTCTGCCATGTGCTCCTACTTCTTCTCGATCTTCTTGCCGGCGACGGTCTTTCGTGCCCCGCGGCGTGCGCGTGCGTTGGTCTTCGTTCGCTGGCCGCGTGACGGGAGGTTCTTTCGGTGGCGACTGCCACGGTAGGTTCCAACCTCAATCAGTCGCTTGATGTTCATTGCGATCTCGCGGCGAAGATCACCCTCAACCTTGCGATCCTTATCAACGAGCTCGCGGAGTCGGTTGATCTGATCCTCGGTTAGGTCGCGCACGCGCGTATCTGGGCTGATGGATGCCTGCTTAAGGATCTTCTGGCTCGAAGTGAGGCCAACGCCGAAGATGTAGGTCAGCGCAATTTCAACGCGCTTCTCGCGGGGAATATCAACGCCTGCAATACGAGCCATCGTCTATCCCTGCCGCTGCTTGTGCTTTGGGTTCTCGCAAATGACCATGACGCGGCCGTGCCGCTTAATCACGAGGCACTTGTCGCAACGAACCTTTACAGATGCCGAAACCTTCACAAGCTCTCCTACTTCAGCCGGTATGTGATCCGACCCTGGGTCAGATCGTATGGCGAGAGTTCGACCTTCACCTTGTCACCAGGAAGGATTCGGATGAAATTCGTCCGAAGCTTTCCACTGATGTAGGCGCGGATCCGGTGACCGTTCTCAAGTTCGATGACGAACGATGTGTTCGGCAGCGGCTCTACGACAGTCCCCTCGACCTCGATCGAATCTTTCTTCGCCAACAACCCCCCGATCAGACTCTTATAGACCTCGGCGTGCCGAGATAACGACTCGCGGAAACCGCGATGGCGCGAAGGGAGAGAATAGCAGAGGGGGGCGGGAGCCGCAAAGCCACCCGTTCACGCTCGCGTCAGGAGCCGCGGTGCACCCTCCCCAACGGCGATGGAATCCTCAAAATGGGCCGCCAGAGAGCCATCAATTGTTACAACTGTCCACTCATCGTCCTCCACCCGCACCTCTGGGCTCCCCATCGTCAGCATTGGCTCGATCGCGAGGCAATGCCCTGGCGCGAGGGTGAGGCTCTTGCGGCCGGTCCGATAGTTGGGAACCTGCGGGGACTCGTGCATGGCACGCCCAATGCCATGCCCGACAAAGGGGCGCACAATCCCGAAGCCCGCTGCGCTGGCGACGTCCTCAATAGCCCCGGAGACCTCCTCGATCGTTGCGCCAGGACGAGCAGCGGCGATCCCCGCATCGAGTGCCGCTGCGGTGACCGCAATGAGTCGGGCAACTGGCTCTGGCGCGCTCCCGACGTAGAAGCTGCGCGCAGCATCCGCATGCCAGCCATCCCAGATCGCGCCGGCGTCCACGGAGACGAGCATCCCGTCTCTGATTTCGCGGTCACCAGGAATCCCGTGCACCACCTCATGGTCAAGCGAGAGGCAGACAACACCAGGGAAGCCGTGATACCCCTTGAAATTCGAGGTCGCCCCCGCAGCCTTGATATGTGCCTCGGCCTTGGCGTCGAGTTCTGCTGTGCTCGCCCCTGGGCGCGCGAGCTCGCGAACCAGCTCCAGGACCTCAGCGACGACCCTTCCGGCACGCGCCATGGCCTCGATCTCGTCTGGACTCTTCCGTGTGATTGTGCTCATTCGTGCAGTCCGACCGCCGCCGCTGCGCGTGCAAGACGTACGCCAACCTCGCCAATCTCACCCTCTCCGTCAACCACCTGCAGGCGGCTGCTCGCACGGTAGAACGCGATCACGTCATCGAGTGCTGCGAGTTGATTGGTCATCCGGGCTGCGACTGTCTCGGGGGCGTCGTCACTCCGCATCGTCAGCGCACCAGCGCACGTGTCGCAGGTGCCTTCGTGCTTCGGTGGATTCTTTGTGAGGTGGTACGAGCGACCACATCCGCTGCAGATTCGGCGACCGCTGATGCGTGCCACGAGCGCGTCGCGGTCAACTTCAAGGAGGATTGCCGTTGCGTTCCGCGCAGAGTGCGCAAGGGCGGCGTCGAGTGCCTCTGCCTGTGCAACATTGCGCGGGAACCCATCGAGGATGACTCGATTGCGCGCATCCGGCTCTGCCAAGCGCGACGAGATCATGCCGATTGTCACAGCGTCGGGCACGAGCTTGCCTGCATCGATAAACGACTTGGCCTCAAGCCCGAGTGCGCTACCTGCGGCAATTTCTGCACGGAAGAGGTCACCCGTCGCAATGTGCGCTGCGCCAGTGGCGGTGGCGAGTGCCTCCGCCTGTGTCCCCTTCCCTGCGCCTGGGGCGCCGAGAAGGATGAGAATCACTTGATAAATCCCTCGTAGTTGCGCATGAGCATCTGCGCTTCAAGCTGCTTCATCGTTTCGACAACAACCGAGACGGCGATCAAGAGTCCCGTTCCACCAAGGCTCACGCCGAGGCCGCCGAGATCACCGAAGAGCGCACCGAGTGCGTACGGCGAGACTGCGACAAGGCCAAGGAAGAGTGAGCCGAGCAGGGTGATGCGCGTCACGATCTTTCCGAGATACTCCTCGGTCGGCTTGCCTGGTCGAATGCCGGGGACGTAGCCGCCGTTCTTTCGCAGCTGGTCTGCGGTCTCATCCGCCTTGAAGGTAAACGCCGTATAGAAGTAGGTGAAGGCAACGGTGAGCAAGAAGTAGAGCGGGAGATAGACGATTTCATTCTGTGGGCCAAGGGTATCGACGATCCACTGTGAGCCCGCTGCGACCCAGGTCACTTCGGATGCGGTGAAATACCCAGCAATCTGCGCCGGGAACAAGAGGATGCTCATCGAGAAGATGATCGGAATAACGCCAGCCTGGTTCACCTTGAGGGGCAGGAAGGTCCTGCCGCCCTGGTAGACACGATTGCCGCGGACTCGGCTTGCATACTCCACGGGAACTCGGCGCTGCCCCTCGGTGATGTAGATGATCGCTGCGACGGCAGCCGCACCAACAACGGCGAAGGCGAGCAAGACAGCAAGGTCAGGGGCGTTGAAAAACTCTTGAATGGCACCTGGCACGCGGCCGATGATGCCGGCGAAGATGATGAAGCTGATCCCATTGCCAATCCCCCGCTCCGTGACCAGTTCGCCGATCCACATGAGGAGCAGTGACCCAGTCGTGAGAATGACGATCTGCACCAGTGTCTCGGGGTTTGCAAGATCGAACCGCGTCTTCAGTACGTTCTGGCTGTTGAGCAGTGCCAAGAAGGCGTAGCTCTGCAGTGCTGCGAGCGGGACGGTGAGGTAGCGGGTGTACTGGTTGATCTTGTTGCGACCGTACTCCCCTTCACGGCTCAACTCGATCAGGCGTGGAATCACGCCGCTCATGAGCTGCATGATGATCGAGGCGTTGATGTACGGGTTAAGGCCGAGGCCGACAACGCTAAAGCGAGCGAGCCCACCGCCTGAGAAGAGGTCGAGGAGGCCGAAGAGCGCATTGTCCTTGAAGAATGAGGCGAGCTGTGCTGGGTCGGCGCCAGGCACCGGGACGTGGCTCAAGAGGCGGAAGAAGATGAGCATCGCGGCAACGAAAAGGAGCTTGCGCCGAATCTCTGGCGCTCGTACCGCATTCAGAAGGGTCTCGATCACCGTTGCTCCTCCGCTCTCTGCTCGGTAGTTCGCTCGTTATAAGCCTACAGGCTTAGGACTCCTGCGCCTCGGCCTTCGCCGCCGGCTTGCTTCGCGGCGCGCGCTTCCCTGGCGTTGCGGGCGAACCCTTTACGGGCGCCGTTGGCACCACGGGTGTCTCATAGACCTGGGCCGTGCCACCAGCCGCTTCAATCTTCGACTTCGCGCTTGCCGTGTAGGAGTCGGCCATCACGAACACCTTTGCGGTCAACTGGCCAGATCCAAGCACCTTGAGCGGCTTGCCGCGTGTCTTCAGCAAGCCTGCTGCGGTGAGGACGTCGGCATTGACGGTGAGTGGCGCGGCGCCCTTCAGGCGGCCAGCATCGATCCACTCCTGGATGCTTCCAACATTCACGACGGCAACCTCCACGCGGGAGATATTCGTGAAGCCGCGAAGCTTCGGAATACGAATATGAATTGGTGTCTGACCACCTTCGAACCAGGCGGGAATGCTGCCACCGCTACGCGAGGTCTGACCCTTGGTTCCGTAGCCGGCAGTCTTACCGCGACCAGCAGCAATACCGCGACCTGCGCGGATGCGCTTCTTTGTCGAGCCAGGAGCTGGCTTCAAGTCGTGGAGCTTCACTTTGCCACCTTCACCTTCTTCGGCCGGCTCGAGCCCTTTGCCCGCGCGACCTTCTTGACTCGTGGAGCCTTCTTTGCCGCCTTTGCAGCGATCTCTTTCGAGCCCTCTACTGCAGCTGCGCCTGTGAGCTCTTCAACGGTTACGAGGAAGTTCACCTGTCGCACCATCCCACGCACGGCCGGATTGTCTGGCAGCACATTGCTGTGGCCGATACGGTCAAGGCCGAGCGCGCGGATCGTGCCGCGGTTGCGTGCGACGTGACCGAGCTCACTGCGAATCTGCGTAACCTTCAGCACCTTCTCAGCCATGGTTGCCACCCGTATTCTCCTGGCCACCGACGCGAATGCGTACGCGCTTTCCGCGTGCAGCAGAGATCTGCTCAGCGGTGCGCAGCTGGCTCAGCGCTGCGATCGCAGCGCGAGTTGCGTTCACCGGATTGGTCGAGCCGTACACCTTCGAAAGGATGTCGTGAATCCCCGCAGCGGTGACAATTGCACGAATCGAGCCACCAGCGATAACGCCAGTTCCCTGCGACGCAGGCTTGAGCATGACCCGGCTTGCCGAGTGCTCACTCGAAACTTCATGCGGGATGGTTGTGCCAAGGAATGGGACCTTGATCAGGTGCTTCTTGGCGTCTTCAGTTCCCTTGCGAATCGACTCAGGAACCTCGCCTGCCTTACCGACGCCAACACCAACGTGGCCCTGGCCATCGCCAACGACAACGAGCGCTGAGAAGGTGAAGCGGCGTCCGCCCTTGACGACCTTCGCCACGCGGTTGATCTGCACGACCTTCTCCGTGAGGGTCAGCTTCGACGCGTCAATCTTGATCATCTCAGTGCCCTCCTAGAACTCAAGCCCGGCAGCCCGGGCAGCGTCGGCGAGCGCCTTAAGGCGCCCGTGATACTTGAAACCAGCGCGATCGAAGACAACCTTGGCAACTCCGGCGGCCTTCGCACGCTCGGCGATCGCAGAGCCGACAGCGGCAGCCTCTTCGACCTTTGTTCGCTTGGCCGCGCCCTTGAGCGCCGCGTCCAAGGTAGATGCAGCAGCAAGCGTGACGCCACGCGAGTCGTCAATCACCTGGGCATAGATGTGGTTCAGGCTGCGGAAGACTGCGAGGCGAGGGCGCGTCGCATCCCCCTCGACGGTGAGTCGAATTGAGGTGTGTCGACGCTTACGCGACGCGACGCGTGTCATTGCGCGGCTCACTTGGCACCAACCTTGCCGGCCTTACCAGCCTTGCGGCGAATGACTTCGTTGGTGTACTTGATCCCCTTACCCTTGTACGGCTCTGGCTTGCGGAGCGATCGAATCTCCGCAGCAATCTGGCCGACGAGCTCCTTGTTGTGACCAATAACGGAGATCTTTGTCTGCTCTGGAACCTCGAACGAGATCCCCTCGGGCGGAATGATTTCGATCGGGTGGCTGTAGCCGAGCGCGAGGGTGAGCTTGTTGCCCGCCTTGGCAGCACGGTAACCAACGCCGTTGATCTCAAGGTCCTTACGGAACCCAACAGAGACGCCTTCAACCATATTGGCGACAAGGGTGCGGCAGAGGCCGTGCAGTGATCGGTTCGTCTTGGAGTCGCTCGGGCGCGTCACCGTCACCTGCTCGCCATCAACGACGACGCTGATCGGCGCAGGAATATCACGCATCAGGCTCCCCTTCGGACCGGTCACGCTCACGGCGCGACCGTCGACGGCAACCTTCACCCCTGCTGGGATGGTGATCGGCTTACGTCCAATACGCGACATCAGGCCTCCCTTACCACACGTAGGCGAGGATCTCGCCACCGAGCTGTGCCTTATGGGCCTCAGCGCCGGTCATGATCCCCTTTGATGTACTGAGGATAACGATACCGAGACCGCCGAGTACACGCGGGATCTCCGTCTTTCCAGCATAGACCCTGAGCCCTGGCTTGCTAATGCGCTTGATCCCAGTAACGACTGGCATCTTGCCATCAACATACTTGAGGGTGATCTTGAGGAAATTCTCTGGGACGCTCTTCGTCTCCTCCACGGCAGCAACGAACCCCTCAGATACGAGGATGCGTGCCATCTCAGACTTCAGCTTTGAGGCAGGGACGAGCACCTCGGCGTGCCGTGCACGCGAGGCGTTTCGAATCCGCGTGAGCATATCTGCAATTGGATCTGTGACGTTCATAGCCTCACCAACTCGACTTCGTTACGCCCGGGATCATACCGACCAGGGCCCGCTCTCGGAAACAAATGCGGCAGAGACCAAAGCGTCGAATAAACGCTCGAGGGCGACCGCACAATGAGCAGCGATGATACTTCCTCGTTGAGAACTTCGGCGTTGCTGCCGATTTCAGGATCAAAGTCTTCTTTGCCATGCTTCTCCTTAGTTCGCGAACGGCATGCCGAGCAGTGCTAGGAGCCGCTTTGACTCCTCGTCGCTCTTCGCCGTCGTTACGATCGTTACTTCAAGCCCGCGGAGGCGATCGATCTTGTCAAACTCCACCTCTGGGAAGGAGAGCTGCTCCTTGAGCCCGAGGGTGTAGTTGCCGCGACCATCAAATGACTTGCCTGAGACTCCGCGGAAGTCGCGGATGCGCGGCAGGGCAACTCGAGTGAGGCGCTCTAGGAAGTCCCACATGCGCTCGCCGCGCAGCGTGACCTTTGCGCCGACCGGGTTCCCCTCGCGAACCTTGAAGGTCGCGATGGACTTCTTCGCCTTGGTGACGATGGCGCGCTGACCCGTGATAAGTGCGAGGTCGCCTACGGCAGCGTCAACTGCCTTGGCGTTCGTGAGTGCCTCGCCGAGTCCGATATTCACGACGATCTTCTCGAGGCGGGGCACCTGCATCGAGTTGCCGTACTTGAACTCGCTCTTCAAGGCAGGGATCACCTCAGCGACGTAGCGCTGCTTCAATGCGCTGCTCACTTGGCTACCTCCTTGCTCTTCGTCGCAGTCAGGACGCCCTTGCACCGCCCGCAGAGGCGCTGCTTCTTGCCGTCGCTGGTGCGCGATGCCTTGATGCGGACTGGTCGGTCACACTTTGGGCAGACGACAGCAACATTGGAGATCGCGAGTGGCATCTCCATCTCGATGATTCCGCCCGGCTCGATCGTTGGCGTCTGTGAGCCTGAGCTCATCTTCTGGCGTGGCTTCTGGTGCTTCTTCGCCTTGTTCACACCCTCAACGAGGACGCGGCCAGGAGCGACGAGCCCCTTCACCACGCCACGCTTACCGGCATCCTTGCCAGCGAGCACGGCGACGGTATCGCCAGCGCGAATCTCTGTCGTGTTCACGTAGGTCGAACGCATTACAGCACCTCCGGCGCGAGCGAGATGATCTTCATGTAATCGCGGTCGCGGAGTTCGCGTGCGACTGGCCCAAAGATACGGGTGCCGCGTGGATTCCCGTCTGCAGCAATCAGCACGGCAGCATTCTCATCGAATCGAATGAAGCTCCCGTCGGCACGTGCAATCTCTTTCACGGTGCGCACGACGACCGCCTTCACGACGTCACCCTTCTTCACGCCAGCATTCGGCGTAGCCTGCTTCACGGCTGCAACGATGATGTCGCCGACGCCGGCGGTCGTTGCACGGGAGCGTCCGAGGATACGGAAGCACTCCACAACCTTTGCGCCAGAGTTATCGGCAACACGAAGTCGCGTACCAGTCTGAATCACAGTGAGCCCCCTTCCTTCGCGCGCTCGACAACGTTCAAGAGGCGCCAGCGCTTGCGCGCCGAAAGTGGGCGGGACTCTTCAACTGTCACAAGGTCGCCCACCTTGGCGACGCTTGCCTCGTCATGCGCCATGAACTTCGCCGTGCGGCGAATCACGCGCTTGTAGACGGCGTGGCGCTGAAGTCGCTCGACGGCGATCACGATGGTCTTTGCCCCCGCGATGCTTGTCACGCGACCCGTCTGGGTCTTTCGCTTGCCGACTGTCATCTCTGTCATGGCCTAGACCCCCTGCGCTTTCTGGCTTGCCTGGCGCTCAGCAAGCACCAACATGAGGCGAGCGATGCTCTTGCGTGTCTTGTTGATCGTGCTCGTATCCTTGAGCTGGCGCGTTGAGAGCTCGAATCGAGCCTGCCAGAGGTCGCGCTTTGCATCGGCGATCGCCTGCACCAGCTCTGCATCGGTCATATTTCGAACGGCGGCGATGTCCATGATCACGCCTCCTCTTCCTTGGCTGGCTTCACTGGCTTAACAAGCTCTGGCTCCTTCGGAGCATCAGTTGCTGCGGGCACTGGAGCCTCTTCCTCAAGCGGGAGGCCGAGTGCAACCTTCTGGAGGAACTTCTTGCCGAAGACGACATCGCCAAGTGCGGCATCGCGCTCAAGCGTGACCGTGCTCACCGGAAGCTTCATCGAGGCGAGGCGGAATGCCTCCGTCGCCTCGGCGCGGGTGATGCCGGCAACTTCGAACAAGATGCGTCCTGGCTTCACGACGGCGACCCACTGGTCTGGCGCGCCCTTACCGGAACCCATGCGTGTCTCTGCAGGCTTCTTCGTGATCGGCTTGTCGGGGAAGATGCGGATCCAGACCTTGCCACCGCGCTTAATCGAGTGCGTCATTGCGCGACGTGCGGCTTCAATCTGGCGGGCCGTGACCCAGGCACATTCAGTCGTAGCAAGACCGTACTCGCCGAACGCAACGGTACGGCCAGACTTTGCAGGGCCGGACATTCGTCCTCGCTGCACCTTCCGCCACTTCACGCGCTTTGGCATCAACATGATTACGCTCCTGCCCCCGTGTTCTCACTGATTGGCTTTGGCTTCAATACATCCGCAGGGGCATCGCCGCGGTAGATCCAGACCTTCACGCCGATGCGGCCGAAGGTGGTCGACGCGTGGAAGACAGCGAAGTCAATATCGGCGCGCAGCGTCTGCAGCGGAAGCCGACCATCGCGGTCCCACTCCGTGCGGCTCATCTCGGCACCACCAAGGCGACCGGAGACCATGATCTTCACGCCCTTTGCCCCAGCCTTCATCGAACGCTGGATCCCCTGCTTCAAGGCCTTGCGGAAGGCAATGCGACGCGTCAACTGTGCGCCGATCGCAGCAGCAACGAGGAAGGCGTCGAGGTCGGGCTGGCGAATCTCTTTGATCTCGAGCTTCACCTTCCCGGCGCTAATCTCGCCGATCTCCTTGCGGAGGACCTCAACATTCTGGCCGCCCTTGCCGATGACGACGCCTGGCTTCGCGGAATGGACGGTGACCGTCACGTAGCCAAGACCACGCTCAATCTCGACCTTTGAGATGCTCGCGGCAGCCAACTTCACTTCGACGAGCTTGCGGATGCGCAGGTCCTCCTGCAGGAGCTTCGTGTAGTCCTTACCGGCATACCACTGGGCGCTCCACGTCTTCGTGACGCCAAGGCGGAAGCCGATGGGGTGAACCTTCTGGCCCATGATCAGCCCTCCTTCTCGCTCACGACGACCGTGATATGTGTCATTGGCTTATGGATCGCGAACGCACGGCCCTGCGAGCGCGGACGGAATCGCTTCAAGGTTGGTCCCTCATCGGCGCTGGCGTCAACGACCCAGAGGCGCTCCACGGCCATCCCGTGGTTGTTCTCCGCGTTTGCCGTTGCGCTCTTGAGTACAGAGGCGACATCACGCGCAGATGCATGTGGCAAGAAGCGCAGGATTGAGGCAGCAGTGGAGACAGGCTTCCCCTTGATCGCGCGCACGACAAGCTGCGCGCGGCGAGTAGACCCACGCACGTACTTAGCGGTTGCCTTCACGCGGACGCTCATGATCCCGCCTTTGCGCTAGGCGCTGGGGGAGCAGCAACAGCGGTCGTTCGGTCGACGCGTGAGTGACCCTTGAAGAGTCGGGTTGGCGAGAACTCGCCGAGTCGGTGCCCGACCATGTTCTCCGTAATGAAGACGGGCACGTGCTTACGTCCGTTGTAGACGGCGACCGTGTGGCCGATGAAGTCTGGGTAGATCACCGAGGCGCGCGACCAGGTCTTCACGACGCGCTTCTCATTCACCGCATTCATTGCCTGAATCCGGCCAAGGAGTCGCTTCTCGATGAAAGGCGCCTTCTTGCTTGAACGAGACATGGCCCCTCCCCTCTACTTCGCGTGTCGCGAGCGGACGATAAGCCGCTGCGTCTTCTTGTTGCGACGGGTTCGTAGACCCATCGCTGTCTTGCCCCATGGCGTCTTCGGAGGCATACCCGTTGGTGCCTTGCCTTCGCCGCCGCCGTGTGGATGGTCGACAGGATTCATTGCAGACCCACGAACCTCTGGGCGCTTGCCCATGCGGCGTGCGCGGCCGGCCTTGCCGATCGCCATGTTCTCATGGTCGAGGTTCGACACCTGCCCAACCGTCGCCATGCAGAGCAGTGGCACAAGGCGCATCTCATTCGAAGGCATGCGGATTGTGGCGAATGCGCCCTCTTTTGCAACAAGCTGGGCCGCTGTGCCGGCAGAGCGAACCATCTGTCCGCCCTTGCCAGGGACGAGCTCAATGTTGTGGATCGTCGTACCGAGTGGCATGCGACCGAGCGGGAGGGCATTGCCGAGCTTCGCTTCGGCGTTCGGTCCCGACTCGATCATGTCGCCCACGTTGAGGCCGTTTGGCAACAGCATGTAGCGCTTCTCACCGTCGGCGTAGTGCAAGAGGCCAATGCGGGCTGAGCGATTTGGATCGTACTCAACCGTTGCCACACGTGCTGGAATACCAAACTTATTGCGACGGAAGTCGATGATGCGATAGAGGCGCTTCTGCTCGCCGCCGCGATGGCGAACGGTGATCTTCCCCTGGTTGTTGCGTCCCGAACCGCGGACCATCTTCTCCATGAGCGGCTTGTGCGGCTCACGTGTCGTGATGTCGTCGTTGATGGCCATGGTCATACCACGGACCCCGGCGCTTGTTGGCTTCATTCGACGTAGTGGCATGGTTAGACCCCCTCGAAGAACTGAATCTTCTCGCCTGGGGCGAGGGTGATCACGGCCTTGCGCCATGGGGTTGTCTTGCCAGGGAACGGGCTGCGGGAAAGGGTGCCGCGGGTCGACTTCGCCTTTGTCGTCAAGACATTCACCTCGGCGACCTTCACCGTGAAGAGGACTGCGACTGCTGCCGCAATCTCGATCTTCGACGCGTCAGGGTGCACCTCAAAGGTGTACTTGCCGAGCTGCGACTGCACGATCGACTTCTCGGAAATCACCGGACGGATCACGGTCTCATGCGCGCTGCGGTTCATCCGTAGACCTCCTGAATCGTAGCGAGCGAACCCTGCTCCATGATGATTGTGTCGGCGTTGATGAGGTCGACAACGTTGAGTGAATCGGCGCGAAGCACCGAAAGGTCGCGGATGTTGGCGGCCGACTTCACAAGGGCGCTGCTCACGGTTGGAGCAACGACGAGGACGCGCTTTCCTGCCTTGAGGGCCGCGCACATGCTAGCGATCACCTGCGTCTTTGGCACTTCTACGCCGATCAGGTCAACCACCTTGAGCGTCTCGACCTTCGCGGTGAGGGCACCAAGAAGGGCTGCGCGACGCATGCGCTTTGGGAACGGAATGTCGTGGGAGCGAACCTGAGGGCCGAAGACGACGCCGCCGCCCTTCCACTGCGGTGATCGCGTGGAACCCTGCCGTGCGCGTCCAGTCCCCTTCTGGCGCCATGGCTTGCGGCCACCGCCGGCGACTGCGCCGCGCTTCTGCGTTGCGTGGGTGCCCAAGCGTCGACCCGCCAGCTGCGAAACAACTGCCTGATGGATGAGCGCCTCGTTGACAGGGCTCGAGAAGGCAGCAGGCAACTCCACGCTCCCCACCTTCGCTCCAGCCTTCGAGAACACGTCAACGCTTGCCATTTAAATCTCCACCGACTTGCTTACTGAGATGAGTGAGTTGATTGCGCCGGGCACCGAACCCTTGATCAAGAGCACGTTGAGAGCGCCGTCAGCGCGCACGACCGATGCCTTCTGTACGGTGACGCGGTCAACACCCATGTGTCCAGCCATGCGCGTCCCCTTGTAGACACGTCCTGGGGTCGTTCCTGCGCCAATCGAACCTGGCTCACGGTGGTGGTCTGCGCCGTGCGTCTCTGGTCCACGCTGGAAACTGTGGCGCTTAATGGTTCCGGCAAAGCCCTTCCCCTTCGAGACGCCAACGACATCGACGAGTTCGCCCTCGGCGAACAGGCTCACGTCAAGCGTCTGTCCAAGCGTCATCCCGTCAACGGAATCAACGCGGAACTCCCTGACCACGGCGCATGCTGGCAACTCGCCCTTGAACTGGCCCTGATCGGGCTTGTTCAAGCGGCGCTTCCCAGCCTCGATGCCGAGCTGCACGGCGGTATATCCGTCCTGCTCAGGGGTGCGCAGTTTCGTCACGGTGTTCGGCTCAATGGCGAGCACCGTTACCGGCACAGAAGTGCCGTCCGCTGCGAAGACCTGGGTCATCCCGACCTTGCGGCCGAGCAGTCCGATCGTCATCTCTCTCCCCTACATCTTGATTTCAATATCGACGCCCGCCGCAAGCGTGAGTCGCATCAAGGCGTCAACCGTTTTTGGGGTCGGCTCAATGATGTCGACGAGTCGCTTGTGTGTTCGAATCTCGAACTGCTCGCGAGAGTCCTTGTCGATAAATGGCGAGCGCAACACGGTGAACTTTTCAATCCGTGTTGGC
>Ga0209596_1000701_pt1 | contig 30941 bp, 41 predicted proteins | sample M_130807_MF_Meta_FD_187314 | JGI IMG/M metagenome (GOLD analysis project Ga0209596, IMG submission 187314) | Freshwater microbial communities from Lake Montjoie, Canada to study carbon cycling - M_130807_MF_MetaG (SPAdes) (version 2) | ecosystem: Environmental > Aquatic > Freshwater > Lake... | reverse complement strand
CCCCCCCCCCCCCTAGTACGGGGGGGTATGGCCGAGGGCCGCATTGCCTGCGTCGAAAACACAATGGACGGGATCAAGCCTCCGCACTGCCTACGTCGGATTGACTCACGACATCCCATATAGGTATACTCCGGTCATGCCACGACTCGACACGACTACCGCTATCTCCCTGCCAGAGGCCGCAAAAATGGCCTGCGTCAGCCCCCGCCACATGCGGACTCTGGTTGACCAGGGCAGGGTGTCGGGTGCGAAAATCGGTCGCAACTATATAGTAGACCCATCATCGGCTGCGGCATTCCGCCGCCACCCGTCTGCCGGTCGCCCGCGAAAATCGCTCTAGTCCGGGGTTTTTGCAGCTTTTAAAATAATTCCTCCCCCCCTTGAACAAAGTATTCCGATATGCGTATATTAGACCAGAGAGATTGAGACACCAGAAACAAGGAGAACGAAAAGTGAACGCTACGCAAAAAATTACTGCCGCTGATATTTCCGAGGCTGGGATCTGGTCGGAAGGTACGCCGTGGAACGCACAGGAGATCGTGGCTCTGTATCGTGACTATCTCGGCGAGACGAGTGAGCCGCAGGACATGGCTGGGTTTTGCGAATCTGTGCTCAAGATCCCAATCGACCCGCAGTACAGAATCGCCTTCGTGACCGAGTCTGGCGATTGGGATGAGGTCGAGAAGTTCCACGCTTGGACGGACAAAGACGCCAACGACTATGCCGAGGCCAACTACGCCGACAAGGAATGGTTTGTCTTGAACGCCGCTGGCAAAAACATCAACGGCGGCAACTGACCTGACGATTGCCCGCTGGCACATCGCCAGCGGGCCTGCAACACCAAACCGGGACACGACCATGACGACAACAATCTACGATGGGTATTTGCTCGCTGGAGACACACAAGCTGTCGAGAGCATGGGGTTTTTGGTTGGAGGAAATCCAACCAGTCAGATCGTCACAGAGAGACTTGCGTTGTCTCTTGATACCAGAATCCCACGCAGTGCGATTGGGTACATCGACGATCTTTGCAACGAGCGTTCGACCCGCACAATCCGGTTGGATCGGCTGCGAATGCTTTCGCGGTACGTCCAGATTGTGACGCCCCGATCGTAGCATAGAACACGCAGCTTGCGACCGATCGCCGATACTATCGATCAGGCTGCCCGCGATGCCCGAACAGAGCGGATGACCGCTCGCATCTCTCGCCGGCTGGCGACGCCACAGAACCATCGATTGGCAAACGAGATCACGATTGCTCGCAACACTAGCTCGATGGCCCGCGAGCTGGATGGCTCTGGGTAGCGGGCCTCGATGGTTTCGAGACACTTGGCGCCGATGACACCGAGAGCGTCGAGACACTCAAGGCCCGCCTGCTCCTGGTGTCGACGTCGAGCGATCGACGACATCACATCGACCGGCCACCACACGCAGACCTCCTCGACGATGGTCAGAGTGGCGAGCCTCGTGGCGTCATCGGTCTCGCCGATGTTGGTCCAGATCTCGCCGGCCAAACTGCCGAGCGTCATGGTCGCCAGTGCGTCGCCCACCATCACCTCCCGCCCGCAGGCTTGGCCGGCTGAACGGCAGGCGACGCACCGGGGACCAGTGGACATTTGCCCGTGGGGCAGGGGATGAGCACGCTCTTGGCTGGCGTCGTCTCGATCTGCATTGATGCACGAGCTGCGGCCACAGCCGCAGCAGCGAGGGGCTGCTCACGCTGGGCCTGCGTCGGGTCGCTCGCCATGCTCGCGAGCAGTGCCAGTATCCATTGCCACAGCCACGCCATCAGAAACTCCTCGCGTGTGAGATCGTGTCTGTGCCTGGACGATCACTCACAGCGCCGACCTCGGTGGGCCTGTCGTGCGGCCCTTCGGCCACCAGAGCGATCCATAGGAAACTCTTGGCGGCCCGCATGATCCAACGAAGGACAGGGCGATCGACTGTCGGAGTGGCTGGTGTTCGGTTCATGTACATCGTGACGCCGATGACAGCACAGACGATCAGGGCCAGTGTTCGTGGTTTGATGTGTATCATTTTTGATATGTTTCGCTATTCGGTAGCGGTGCTGGTGTTAGGAAATCCCCATGAGAAAGATCGCGGAAACCGAATCCGCTGACTGAGCCGACGCAAAAGCTGTCTTCGCCTGAGAGCATGGCCTCGATCGTTCGCTTGTCGATCCAGAATGAGCCATCGGGTTGGTCGTCGGGCCACTTCGGGCCATCTATCCAATCTGGACCCCAACTATTGAGACACAGGATTCCATCTCGCTTGCCGGGGCCATCGGCGTGTCTCGTTGCCACCAGGCACATGCAGTGCCCCCATGCGGAACGGCGCTCGGCGAACCCCTGATCTGGAGGACCCATTCGTGTACTTGCGAAGCCAACCCCCGAGCACACTGGCACGGGAAAACCTGATTCGATGGCAGCACAGCACGACTCCCAATCAGTGACCAGAGCGACGTGCTTCGCGGGGTAGGTCTTGGCTATGGTGTCGAGCGCACCCTTGTCGCCCTTGCCACCATTGCCGAAGTTGCCCCACTGCTTGGCACGGTCTGCGGAGTAGATCGTCAGGTCATGGCCGCCGATTGGCTGCCGATAGACGACACCCCAATCACGTACCCAACGAGCAGCAGCTCCACCGTAGGAGCCATCGCTCCACCCACCACCACCCTCTGGCTTATTTCTAGCCTCGACCCTCGATCCTCCATAAATTGATTCGGAGCATGGCATGAGTGGAGGCTCGGAGATTCTGCCTGTGTCCCAGTCAACACACTGGCTGATCCATAGCCCGTGCATCCAACCAAAACTGACACAGTCTCCGACACCCTGTTTGGCACAGACCCAGTCTCGGCCATAGCGAATCTTGTGCGCTCGCACAGCAGACCGATAGAGAAACGTATCAACGCCCTTCGCCTTGGCGATCGCCTCGGCTCCCGCCTGTTGGAAATTCGGCTTGTCGAGCTCTTGTAGAAAACGCTTTGTGCCATCGGGGTCGGCGACGTACCCGAATCGGCTCACGCTGTTTTCCAAACGCACCGCCGACACAAACGCCAGATAAACGCACAGCGTGCATAGCAGGCCAGCGATCACGTAGCGTAGATCGATCCCATCTTTATCATCTCGCGACATCAGCAGCAGCCCTCCCGATCTCTCGGTATGCTGCGACCCACTGGCTGCGAGCCTCGGCGCTCACAGGCCCACCGCTGACGCCCACAGAGTCGATGAGGAACTGCTCGACTGCTGCCCTCACCCTCGGCTGACGCTCGCCGATCGACACGCCACGCATCCGCAGAGCTCTCGCTCGGGTTCGCAGCTCGTCAAACGCGATGCCGGTCCTGAGCATGGGCTCGGGCTGCATTCCATCCCACTGGATCTCCCCGGCCAGTTCTTCGCAGTAGGCCGCGATGATCTGTGCATCCTCGCCAGCAGTGGGGCCAATGAACAGGCCACGCAACACGAGGCCATCTGGTGGCTGTGGGGCAGGTGTGGGCGCTGGATCGCTGCCTGCGAGCGTTGAGAGTATCCCTGCGAGGACGAGAACACCTGCGGCTATCTGTCGGGCTTGTGTCACTGGTCACTCCCTGCCACGAGGGCCAGAGTGATTGTGTCGATGGATGCCCTGACAGCTTCATCGAGATGATCTGTCGCGATGAGTCGTAGCCGCATGTGTGCCAGATCGTGGATGGCAGCCTCGTAGCTGACAGTCTCCCGCACTGGCTCGGTGGCTTTTGGTAGCGAGAACTTGGGCAGATAGTCGGCCGCCACCTTGTGCGACGGCCAAAACAATACGGCCACAGCGGCCACGAGACACGAGATGAGAATCATGTGGCAATCCTGACGAGGGGAAGGAGAGATTCGATCGCACCAGAGACGACAAGCAGCAGGATTGATCGGGCAGCGGGCTTGATCAAGATCCAGATAGGCCATGCCAAGACTGGGACGCACCCATCCGCGAGCGAATCGAAGAGGGCTGCGACTGCGTCGATCGCCCACTGCTTTTTCTCCGAGCCTTCTGCCGGGAGGCTGTCGACTGTGCTCATCACGACTCGAAGGAGCGCCACGACCAGCTCGCCGAACTCGGAGAGCGTGAGACCGTTGCGGGCCTTGAGTTGGGCGATCGCAATAAATGCAGAGATCTTGTCGCCGAGGACAGACAGATCCTGTGTCGCTTGGACTGGTGCTGTTGAGATCATCAGTCGAGTACCCCCACGAGATAGACCGCAATGTCAGCAGCAGCGCCGCCGCCATTGGCGATCGAAAGAATCTTGGACCCGTTGGTCACGGTGTAGCCGGCCCCCGGCGACACTGCGTAGATCACGCCGAGCGGGTCAATCACGACATAGGTCGCGTCTGTCCAGCCATCCCATCGGTTAGTGGCAGTCGTCTGAATCGCACACTGAATCGTCTCGCTGCGATTTTCGATCAACAGGATCTTGACGCTCGCCAGCCACATGGAGCCCGACCCACCGAACGTGTTGGTCGGTAGGTTGGTCAGGTCGAGATCCACTGTGTCGCCGTCTGGCACTGTGACAACGTCACGCCAATAGCAATTGGCCTGCCCAGCTCCGCTGCCGTGCTCCAGAGCAAACACGAGGCTCGCAGTCGTCATGTCGGTGATCGTGGTCAGGTCGAGTGCGTCGACCCACGTCGGCACGATTCGCAGCGTTCCTGCTAGGGAGAAGGTTGCCATCAGTCGTATGCCGTGCCGAGAAGGTAGAGCGAGTAGGTGATGCTGGTTGCGTTGGGATTACAGATGTAGATCTCTTTGTTGTCGTTGGTCACGACCCAACTATCGATGTGATTGATGGTCACAAACTCCGACCCCGGCCCGATGTTCGCGGCGTGGACCAGCGTGGGCCTGCCGGGATCGACGCCGAAGAGGAGGTTCTTGCCCACGGTGGTTGAGTTGTTCGTGACTCGCACGCACCTGATCGCCGTGAATGTGAACGGCACGACCACCCCGAGGCGTGTCTGGGAGATGTCAGAGAGGTCGATCATCTCGACCGTGTCTGCGGCGATCTCTCGGGTGTCACAGAATATGAGATCCGCTTGGCCGGCTGCGTGGCCGTCGGCGATTGTGTACGTAGCGCCAGCCGACCCTTTGTCGGTGATCGCCCCGACCTCTTGCGTGTCGACACGACTCCACAAGAGCGACGTGCGTAGCGATCCGGTCAGGGAGTCGGTGACTGTGTCTGCCATCTAGATCATCCCGAGCTCTATGGCTCGCCTCGCAGTTTGCACACTCACACCCAACCGCCACGCCAACAATTCCAACTCTCGCTGCGATCGCTCTGGCCTGCTCGTCACCTTGCCCCAGTAGGCTTGGCTCGGAGTAAAAGAGGACGAGATCGAAATGTCTGACACCATCGAGAGAGCCTGTCGCCCATCCACGCCACCGCGCCGAAAGTGAGTTGAGCGAACAAACACAAGCCTGCTCCTTCTAAAATGCTATGGCCTACCAGTCCGGTCAGGCAGGGCCTCACACTCGGCCAGACACGCTGCATAGCCAGCGATGTCGATGGGTGTGTCGCTGGATCGGGCTGGCCCCTGGTGACGGGCAGCCTTGTCGAGGATCATGATCAAACTCCAATCGCCAGACGTCAGTGGCGACACCAGCTTGTGACTAAAGATCGCATTGATCGCAGCCACAGTCCGCTCGAAATGCTCTCGCGGCGGCCCGTACGTGCGACGCCGGTCCACGATCGTCTGCGTGGCGAGGGCCAGCAGGGCCTCGGCTGGTGAGTCGTGGATCTGTGTCACGCCTTGGCCGAGGGGTCGCCCCGCCTTGAGCTCCATCTCGGCCCGCAGGATGTAATGTTCTGGAGGGACCAGACAGTCCTCGTCTTGCTCGCGTGGCGTGGCAGCCGGTAGCCTGCCGCCACCGCAGCAGGCACGAGCAGACTCCATCTCCGCGACTGCCACTCTGATGGAATCGTTGGCCTCGATCAGTCCTGCCCCTATCGGTCCCTTCATCCTGTCCTCCTTGGTTTCTAGTGTGCTCAAGACGTCTTCTTTTTCTGTAGATCCCGATCGCAAAATATCGGCATCGCCCTAGTGACCTCTCGCCTGCCGTGGTCGATCACGATCATCGCCTGACACGGTGGCTCGTAGCTGGCCTTGATCCTCGTGGCGTATGCCGAGTGGCCGATCAGACTTCCATTGGCGACGTACTTGCTCGCACGTAGCCACTGGAACTGATGCCAATGCCCGAACACCGTGAGGTCTGCCGGTTGGATGCGGTCCCACGAGGCGATCGCCTTATTCACTGGGATCGTGATGCCACCGATCCCGCCGCCGTACTGCACAGCGTGGCCGTGATGAAATCGAATGCGAAATCCATCGATCTCTACGATGTTGAGATAGCCGCCCCCGACTTGCCATCGGACATTCTTCCGAGTCTCAGCGCCAGCGAGCGTGAGATAGAGTGACTGCTCGAACGAGTGCTCCATCTCTGTGCCGATCCGCAACTTGTCGGTAGATCGGCCATGGTTGCCCGAATTGGTCGCGACGATCACCTCGTCGGCCATGCCAGCCACGAGGTCTACGAGTCCCTTGATTCTCTCGCCGGCCCATCGGCAGGCAGCTAGGGGTGCGAGCTGGGCCAGCTCGGCGGTGTCGTCATGGATGTGACCAGAAATAAGGTCCCCTCCAATCCATAAGACGATCCGACGCACAGAGACGAGGCTACGCTCATGCTCCACCAGCGTCGCGATCCGCTCTGCCAGCTCTTGGATGCGAGCGTCTGCGACTTCAAGGCTGTAGTCGTTGAGACCGTTGACCGTATCGGGATCGACACGCTCCTCGACGTGCCAATCGCTCAATGCGATCACGATCGTGGCCTCGTGACGCTTGGTCTTCTTTGAGCTGGCGTTGAGTTTTTTGGTCGCAATACCTGACAGACCAGACAGTCCGGCGATCTTGGCCCGCTCTGCCTCAAGCTGAATGAGCGCCGCCTTGTATTTACCTCGGCATCCAGCCAGCTCGGCACGCAGGCGAACGATCTCGGCATCGGAGGCCAGCTCAATCGATCGCGAGACGCTTGAGACTATGTCGCTCTCTTTAGCCATAGGATGACCCCCTGTGGTCCGACGGTGGCAATGTTTCGTTTGGCGAGCTCTTCGCTGATGAGCTTGGCAATGCGGGCCAGTGGCCCTGCGATCTGTCCGTTACGCCACGCCGAGCGGATCTCCTCGATGGCGGCCTGATGCTCGGGTGGCACACGGTCCTCCCAGACGATGGCTTTTTGTTGACTGGCCGCCTCGGCCCCAGCCACAACGCATTCCAGAAAGCTGATCTGCGGAGATGTCTTTTGCCTGATGACTTTCTTTCTCATGCGTCGTCCTCCTGCGTAAATCCAAACGCCGTCGCGACAGTCGCGAGCAGTTCCGCAAACTCAATCACAGCCTCCTCGGAGAGGTCGGGCCACCTCGCGTGAATCGTCTCGTGAATGATCGTGTCGAGCAGGTCAGTGCCAGTGAGCGAGTGCGAGATTCTTATTTTTCTCGTGGCATAGTCGCAGTCCCCGTAGATGTCTCGTGGAGTGCGAGCCCTGCTGATGAGCCATCGACTCCCGCCGATCGAGATCCTCATTTTTGTGCGTGGTCGCGACATCGTTCCTCCGAGGGGTACGATTCTCAGATAGATTTCTGCGTTGCAAACCCCAGATTTTCTCGGGAGTTAGAAGGGTTTTCCCCTGATAGCACTGCTGCCAGAGAGGCCGCGGCGTCTGGAGCGTGGCGTCTGCACGACACCTCTCCAAATATTTTCCCTGCGGCCAATGCCTCGCGAGCAGTGGCAAGCCTCTGCCACGAGAGCTCGCCCTTGGAGTCGTGCTGACACAGTGCGAGCCCCCGAGTAACGCAGCCCCGAGCGGGCATGTGGTACGTGCCACCTGTGAGAGATGTCGCATAGACGATCGAGTCATCTGGTCGACACAGGAATCGGTAGCAGTAGTCTGCCCACTCATTGACTGTGACGCACAGGTCGAGCGCTGCTAGGTGCTTCTTGCGGTTGACCACCATCACGCCGCTATCGATCGTGGCTGGCACGGTGAGCGATCCTCGTGGCTCTCGCGTGGGCCAGAGCATGAGGCCACGCCTCTCGTAGGTCAGATCGGATAGCAGGCTCGTGGGATCTGTCGCTGGCACGACATCGGGCTCGATCAGGATCACCTCGGCACATCCCGAGTAGCGTAGCGCCATGGCTGCGAGCCAGCCGACGCCAACCCCCTTGCCACCCTCTCTCGGCTCAAGCCTATAAGCCTCGGCCTCGATGACCGTCGCCCCGAGTGGGAGCAGGGCCGAGGCCACGCTCTCGGGAAATGTGCGATCGATTCCTGTGATCCATACCTCGATCGGCAGCGTGCATCCGAGGCTCCGCAGCACCGACACCAGATGCCACGCCAGCCGCATCTCTAGATCGTCTCTGACAGGGATCAGGATGCCCCGAGAGGATCGCACCGGAGGGAGCATCCACGGGAGCTGTCGCATCCGGTCGGCGATAGCGAGACCAAAAAAATGGGCGAGCTGTTCGTCGTTCATAGAGCCTCCGTAGGCTCTATTGTGGCGACGATGCTGGATCGATTAGAGGGCCTGTGCCGAGGGCTATTTTGCGGCGTCTGCTAGACGAACTGGAATTTGAATTCGATGTCGTGCGAATAGACTCCGGCGTCGTGCGGCCAGCCAGTTTCATAGCCATAGGGAAGCGTCTTTGTCACCTCTGTGCCTGACTCAAGCGACTGCCACTCCTCCTCTGTGAGCTTAATCGGATTGTTCGTCCACCTGGCCTGATCGTAGAGCACAAAATCTTTTGTGGCATCCTCCGCTCCCGGCCATTTGACGGTGAATCCGGTCTCTGTCACATCGCCCATCTCCATTTTGGCAGAGCGTACGGTGGCCTCTATTTTCCACGACTTACGATGCGAGAGCGTGATTGTGCCACCGACCGGCGTTCTGTGGGAATGTTGGACGAACTTTTTGTTTACGAGATACTGCATGGGAATGCTGGCGTCGGCACTTGCCTGCTCGTCTGTCAGTGTGTTTGGGCTAACGTCTTCTGTCTTGTCCCTCTCGATGGTCGCCAACACCTCGTGGTGTTGCGTTGTGTACTCGCAGGATTGCAGCTTGGCAAATCCACACTGCGGAACAATTACAGAGAGCAAAGACTCCCAGTCAATTTTGCGAGTCGTTGTGTCGGTGGATGTAGAGTGCCAATAGTTTCCGTATGAGGTTATTCCGTATGAGCTATAAGCAAAACTGGCGCCGGGGCTATCGTATTTTGTTATTCCGCTGAAATCGTCAGTCATAACCGTCAGATCCGTCTGGTGGTATGTGAGGCGATCGCTAGAACCATAGCCACTGGAATTCAAGACTTTGTAATCTGTTTCCAGTGAATCTCCATCGTGTCTCGTTGCGATTGCAGTCGGATTGAATTCAAATGTTTGCTCTTGTGCCGAGTCAATGAGCCACAACGCTGTCATCTCACGAGAGCCATGGGTGATGATTTCGTTGGTTGCTGGGTCTCGAACCGGGAGCGTCCAATCGTCTTTTGTGAACCACGTTCTACCACCCAGCCGGACAAGGTCTCCACCTTGCAAGAATCGGATCAGGACATAGTCCAGAGACGTTGTAGCGTCGGCGTTTTGAGCCGCTGGAGCCCCAACTCCACTCGTGCCGCGGAATGCGTTTGAGTTTGCGACTGCTTCGCACGTAACGTCTACCGCCTCGCCGTTGAGACCATAGGTAAACCAGAAATTATCTAGATTGCCAATTGGCGTCTGGAGCTGGAGGTGATGCCACTCGTGCGGTGAGCACAGCGGATATTCGCCCGGATGAGCGGCGTAGAAATTTTGTTTGTAGGCGTTCATTACATCGGCGAATTGACCCAAGGTCATCCCGCGAGAGAGCGATGGCTCGTCCCTGTTCGCGGGCCACTCGACCCTCTCAATCCAGTCTCCTGTGGAGCCTATGTTATTTTCCCAATGAGGAATCACAGTTGCCCGCTGCGCAGGGAATGGCGGGTGGCCTTCTGTAGCAATCTCCCGAAATGAGATCTTGAGCCGTTTTCCAACGGCGTTGCACCCAATCGATAGCGACGCTGGCTGCGAGGGTTGATCAAATGGAGCGACTCCAGGCAGCCTCATTGCCAGATAGCTATGTGCCTCCATCCCTGTCGGGCTGTTGACGTAGCCATCACCCCAGAACAACTCGACTGGGCCAGTGACGCCTGTTGGCATCTTCATTGATTCGGTCGAGTGCCGATCGCAGGCGTCCACGCATCGCGGCCCAGTCGCAGACCGAGCGATCGGTGAAGTTGTCGCTAGCGTGGCGTCGTCGGAATAAATTCCTCCAGCGTTTTGTTGGGGAAAGCCAGGCACGTGTAGCTGTGCGACATCTGCTCCCGTTGGCCCGCGCTGCACGACGCGATAGAAGCGACGCCGCATCGCCCACTCCATTGAATCAATATCCGAAAGTGCATGCGAAGCAAACCAAGTCTTGCCAGCCCGAGCGAGTGCCTTTGAGTCTGCTACGCCTAGCCACAGGTTGCCAACAGTCGTCGCCTCGTTGTCAAACTCTTCAAGCACTTCATCGGTCGAGTCTGAAAACGACCCGAAAAGAATCTTTGTCTTTGCATAGGAGAACTGCTTTGTCCCGTCAAATTCACCTCTAAAATAGAACAACCCTTGAACGACATTGGCTAATGGATTGCCCAAATAACTCCCGTAGTCTTGCTGTGACCACACTGTCCCCGAGTCGATCCACGACAGCAATGGATCTACGAAGAAAGACTCTTGACCTGTTGCCATTGTTACGGCAGTGGAGTCGCCAGTGTAGAAGTCGAACCCCGCATGGACGGCAGCTCCTGTCCCCCATCGTGACAGTTGTCCTTCGTCCCACTCTTCCCGCCCTGTCCTGACAGAGTACAGAGCACCAGGAGGAATGGTTGCTGTTGTTGCGGTCTGAATTGATTCAACAAAAAATCCAGATGAAAAATTAGGATCTGTCGATACCTCAAGCCTCGATGACCCAAGGCACGAAATCTCCTGCCCTCCATGTAGAGGGAATGCGAACGTAGGCCAGATCTCTACGCTCATACAATCGGCTTGAGGGAGTCGGCAATAGTCGGACTTTGCTCGGTAGACCACATTCACAGGGCTCTGCGGCGTGATCATCAGGCCGAGCTCGCCGAATTCGATGATATTGGCTACCGCAGGTTGGCCCCCGATGTCAGAAAACACGCCAGTCGGTGATGGCGACGCCGTGTCGTTGTAGGGGGCTCCGTTGCCCAATCGCCCATTGGTCAGAGCGCGGCCAGTAGCGCTGCGGATCAAGACGGCATGGTGTTCGAGAGCCTGCGTGATTGTGCCTGCGGCCAGAACTAGTGGAGGACCAGTGGGTCCCATCGGGAGATGGTAGAAGCCTGCGCCGTACGGATTATATCGGCCTGCACCAAGCCTATTTCCAAGAGTCATATGATGATGCCAGCCCAGCGGATTTTCGCTTCCAACACGCCGCCTTCTCCATTTTGATCAGCCACTCCTGCGACGTGGACGATGGTCGCTGATGTCGTGCTGAGAGATGGACTCAGCTCCAGACACCCGTGAAGAGAGGTTGCGTCCTGCCCTTCAAAATGGACCATAGCAGGCACTGCGTAGCGGGGCATCAAACTGAGGTCCCAATACACGTTAGAGCCATTGTCAGGCTCCACGTATGGATATTCCAAAACAAGTAGTTTGGTCATTGCGTATCCCGACACAATGACATCGACGACCCCACCCGCTTCGCACTTCTGGGCCGTGACCCCCCATCCGCTGTGGAGTTGCTCATTCCAGTATCCGCTTTTTGCGCTGGCGTCGTGCCTATACGCAATGGGAACCCCTTGAGCATAGAGGGCAGACGTACCAGATGAGATTTCGCCTGTGCTGCCGATCTCTGTGAGTGACCCGCCCCTAAAGCCGACGACAGTACCCACTGGGATTGGGTGCGGAGTAATGTCTGGATCGGTCGACGGCCCAAGAATTCCCCACACTTGCATCTTCACTGCCAAGGACCGCTGAAACACATGGTTTGCGCCGGGGACCTGCGTCGTGTCTACGCCTAGCACGATGTCCGCTGCGTCCTGCGTGCGATTCCAGCCGGACGCAGATAGGGCAGAAGAGATCTTCTGCCCGCGCTCGATGCGATGGTCGGGGCGTGCCATTAGTCCACGCCAATCCCGAGGCCCGCAAAATTCGTCTTGCGGTAGACCTCGTTGACGTAAACGTATTTTGGTTTCTTTAAGAGCGTGCCGCCCGTGACGTCGGAATCGTAATAGATCCAAAGGTACTCGTGGCCTTTTTTCTCGACGCCAGTGATCGCTCCGATCGTCTCGGCTGGATACGTCTGGTCTGCCCCTGCGTTTGGATTGGCGATAAATTTATAGGCGAGGTTCCAAGGACCTGAGCCCTTCTCCTCGTCCCACTCGTGCGACCCAGAGCATCCAATGAATAGCACCTCGCCGGCCTTGAACGTGCGGAACTCGGCGTCATTGACCGTGCCGGTGAGCTGGGCCACAGTTTTGATATAGGCGCTGGTGATGTAGGCATGAGGGACGTCGTAATTCTCTGACCACTGGAGCTGTGGGACAACGATGTCCACGCCGGCCACGCTCTGGCCGTCGACGCCGATTGCCTTATTCATATTCGGCGTGGGACCAGTAACCCCGGTGGGGCGGTAGGAAACCTCCTCGCGGGCCTGTGTGATGTGCTTCGTGCCACCGGAGGTGTCGAACGATCGCGAGCGATGTAAGGGGTCGGGCTTCTCCTCATCCTCGGCTCCATCCTTGGTGTATTGCACCGAGAGCTGCCACGCCTCATCCCCAAGGTAGGAGAGGGAGTAAGACTCCACCATGAGCTGCATACCGGGAGCGCCGGGGTACTGCCAATACGATCCAGAGATCGTGTCGTTGATGTCGGCGTGGACCGCCACATCATCAGCGGAACCGAAGATCTTGTAGCTCTTGACGTATGTGGATTGAGACTTTTTTCCCAGTCGCACAATCGATGCCGACCGACTCGCACCATCCTCGACCCATGTGAAAGCGGTCATTCTGAAACCCTCTCCATTTCTTGCTTCTTCAGCGTCTCGTGAATGGCCTTGAGCGTCTCAAGTTGTTTCTCTGTGGTCGTGGTTGCCCCGAATCCCATGCCAGCGCCACTGGCAGAGAATGACCCGACCACCTCTGCGGTTTTCCCGAGGTCAGTCTTTGCGACGTCGGCGGCCTTGGCGGTCTGCTCGGCGTCCTTCTTTTTTTGCTCGGTGTCCTGACCCTCAATCGCTCGGGCCTTGTCCACCTCGACAGCCTGATCGTCAATCGCCTGCGTCAATCGGTCGAGGCTCTCTGCCGATGCACCAGCGGCCCGCAGACGCTCAACCTCTGTGTAGAGATCACGTAGGTCGTCCAGCGTTTTGGCATCGCCTACGCTTCCTGCGACTGCCATCACGTCTTTGTTTGCCCCCAGCTCGGCTCGCTTGCCAGCGACTGCGGCATCTGCTGCGGCCACGCCTTCCTGCCGTGTGGCGTTGGCGGCCTTGGTGGCGGCGGCTCGGCCCAAGCGTGTCTGTGCGTTGGCGTCCTCGGCTGCGGTGACTCTTGCGTCAGATTCGGCTTTCTTGATCTTGTTTTCCGTGTCTGCTGTTGCAGTGCGACTCACTATGCCGGGGTGGTCAACGCTGAGCTGGACATTCTTGGCGTCCTGCGCGGTCTTAATTTTAGCGACATCTGCCTCTACGGTTTTCGACCCAGTCAGCCAGCCAGTGACTTCGGCCCATGCGATCTGAATGTTTGAAGCGACATCATTAAACGTCTTCAAAATGCCGCCCACGATGTTATCCACAAACCCCATCATCGCAGCCCCTGCTGTGTTGGTGAGCCCCCCGAGGGTCGTCCAAAGAGAATCCCATGTGGTGTATATGGCAGTGCCGACATCTCCGAATACGTTCTGGAGCGTCTCGATCCATGGATCGACGTAGCTCATGATCCCAGCCATGCCCCGCAGGAATCCTGCGGTCAGGCCGAGCCAGAGCATCGTGGCAGCACCTGCCATATCGCCCGAACTGATGGCATCTGAGATGCCGCCGAATGTAGATATGGCTGTTGCCTTGAGATCCTTAAACACGACACTGGCATCCTTCACGACGGTCCCAAATGCTGTAGAGATCGAGCTGCCTGCGGTGCTGGCGAGGTCAGCCACAGGAGCCAGAGCGCCAGCGATGTCACCACCGAACGAGTAGAAGAGCGCTCCCGCCCCAGCCACCGCCGCACCCAAGAGCAGGAATGGGGCCAGTGGTAGGAGCCATGCTGCGGCCATGCTCGTCGCCGATGCTATCGTGGACGCAGTGGCCCCAGCCAGCCCCATCAGATAGGTGGCGATTCCGCTGATGGCAGACGCCGCAAACGACACGACGCTCGCGGATGCTAGGAGGGCCATGCGGGCGAATGTCATGAACGCACTAGCAGCCGCCGCCCCGACGCCTGCCAGAGAACGGATCACCAACATCGCACCAGAGCCCATCGCATACAGAGCTTTGCCTGTGATCACGATCGGCGATGCCACTATCTTGAAGACCTGAGCCAGACCCTGCACACCTCTTGTCAGACCCAGCATCGTGTTGCCCACCACAGTCAATGCGACGCCAGTGGCAAACACTCCCGCAGCCACCTTGAGCGCTATGAGAACGAGCCCTTTATTCTCGTTGATATATTTGGCGATCGCCGCTGCGTTGATCGTCAGGATGTTTGCGATCTCTGTGAGAGTGGGGGCCAGTGCGGAACCGATGGCATTTGAGATTGCGCCCACCGCCCGATGCATACTCGTGAGCGCAGAGCCAAACGCATTGGCGCTCTTGGCGCTGTCGGTGCTCATCACGATCCCGAGCTCTTCGGCCTTGCGGGCCATCTCATCGAGGCCAGCCGTGCCGTCTGCGATCATCGGTAGGAGTTGTACGCCCGACTTGCCGAAGAGTTGCATTGCCAGCGCCGCCCGCACAGCAGGATCGGGGATCGCCGCGAGGGCTCCCACGATGGCTCGGAATCGCTCCTCTGGGCTCATCCCACTGATCTGTGCCATTGAGAGGCCGAGGCGGGCAAATGCCGCAGTCGCCTCCTTGCTTCCGCTGGATGCCTCGGCAAATGATCGGTTGAGATTGATCACACCCTTGCTGACATCTTCGAGCGTGGCTCCATTTTGCTCCGCAGCGAAACCGAGCTTGCTCAGGCTCTCGACGCTCATGCCTGTCTTCTTGCTCATGTCGAGCAAAGCAGATCCAGCCGACCCAAACGCCACAGTCGCAGCGATCATGCCACCAGCAGCAGCGCCACCGATGGCTGCGAACTTGGCCCCGATGCCAGCCAGCTCGCGGCCCACGTCGTTGACGCTCGTGGCGAGGCCACGCATCGCAGAATTGAAAGCCTTTGTATCGGCTCCAACTTCTACGAATACCTTGCCTGCTCTGACTGCTCCTGCGCTCATGGGACTTTCTTCGCGTTAGGTCCAAAGAGCGCCGCTATTTCAGCGGCAGTCGCTTGGCGAGGAGGAGGTTTCTTGGCAAATGGGTGGTACTTGTAAACGTCTGCGGCAGGCTTGCCCTTCTCGCGATTCATATTGGCCTGTTGGCACAGGAGGTTGGCGGTGTGCCACCAATCGTTTTCTAGGCGACCATCTCTAGCGAGGACGAGCTGTCGATAGGTCCACTCTCCGGGGTGGACTCCGAGGATTCCGGCAGCTTCCCAGATGCAATCCCAGACACTGCGGCGTCCACGTCCAGCGACTCCATCTGCGTCATCGCGGTCTTCAGGATTTTTGCCGTCATCAGCTCGAACTTTGCGGCCATGGCTGCGACCATCTTTCGCAGCCGGAGAGGGAAAAAATCCACGATCTCGCTTTCCAGCGCCCTCGCTGCATCCTCAAGGGATTCGCCTCGGAGTCCGTCTAGGAATTGTTCTTTTGTCAGGTTCTTTTCCGCGATCTGTGCGATCAACAGGGCAGCCAACACCTCGCCGAGCTTTGCGAAACTGGATCGGATGACTGCGAGAGTCTGGTGGATCGTGCCGATGTCGACCAAGTCAAATGGCGTGGGCTTCTTGACCTTGCGAGTGCTGCCATCAGCGAGCGTCTCGTCTGTCTCGACGTCCACACTGACGAGGTCACGCACCCGCAGGGCCGAGGCCACCGTGAGGGCGATGAGCCATGGGCGGCCTTGGTCATCCTTAAACTCTTTCATCGCAAACCATCCTTTGTAATCTTGAGCTCGACCGTAAATGCCACCACATCGTCCAGCGGATCAGTCTCTCCGACGTTGGTCACGATCGCTGGAAACGACCAGCCACCAGCGCCACCACTGACCGTGACCTGTGCGCCAGACTCCATCGCTGTGATCATCCCGCCAGCGTCGGAGGCGTCGATAAATTCGACCGTACAACTCGCATCGAACCCAGTCGAATAGACGGAGCTATATCGCGAGCCAAACTCGTTGATGTCGATCGTCCTGGCGGTCTCGGAAAATGTGGCGTTTCTCGCGGAGGTGACTGTGCCACCGACCGAGACTGTGCAATCTTTGCCGAGTGTGATCGCCATATCGGCTCCGATTTAGCCGAAGTAATTGAGCTCTACGGTGTAGGTGACTGCTCCATCGATCGATGCATTCTCGCTGACGCTGGTGGCCTGCATTCCGCTTGATGCAGCATTGCCTGCAACATCTGCCATCAGCGCCGCCGAGTCGTGGCACTCGATCGACCAACTCTTGGTAACGAACCCAGCGGCGGTGGCTTTGTAGCCTTCGGAGATATTGCCCCGGTTGCTGATGTCGATCGTGTCGCAGCTCTCTGTGTAGGTTGCAGAGATCACGTTTGAGTTGGAGACGACCGGGGTCGATGTGCCTGATGGGCCGAGAGTGATTGCCATGATGTCCTCTGTGGAGAAAATAGACTAGGACGCAGTGCGGGAGCACGAAACGGAGTAGGTGGTAATGCCATCGATCGGGTCGCTTTTTGCGACACTGATGACAATGAAATCATCAGACAGCCCGCCAGCGACGATAGAGACCGTGTCGCCTGCTTCGCAGCCGGGATCATCGACGCATTCGACGTCGATCTTGGCCTCGGCTAGGCCGCTTCGGAATTTCTTTTGAGTGTCGCCGAATTTGGTTACGTCAATTGTCGTGGCCGACACGGATGACGAAACGCTACGAGCGTTGTCGATACCAGTGATCGTAAAATCTTTACCGAGATCGGGCATGAGAGATCCTCCGAGAGAGTGTGTATGAGATCAATTTAGAGCGACTCTACAAATGCCGTAGGGCCTCATTACCCCTTCAAAGCGTCTTTGAATTTTTCGTGGACTTTTGCCAGTTTTTTCTGCATTGCTGCGTTGTTTTGCATGAATGGTCTGGCTGGGTAGCGGGCGTTTTTTGTGGTGTCGGTGCGCTCCCAGTGTCGGCTCTGGATCGCCTTGTGGTTCCAGATCACAGCCCCCATCACGTAGCCATTGCTGCCTGCACGGTCTCGGGCCTTCTTCCCCTTCTTGCTCGCGTAGGCCCTGCGGGCCTCGCCCACTCCCACGCGAAACATCGTCAGGTTGAGCGAGCCGCCGAACTCGTGGAGCTGATTCAGCCATGGGCTGCGATAGACGCCGACGACAGCGGACTTCGAGGCGGCGTCGTAATAGTCCGCGATGTCGTTGTACATCCACCTGCGGGGCGACCAGCTCTTCACTGGGCTGCCGGGAGGTCGAGGCTTGCCACCGCTGACGATCGTCATATCGCGATACAACCCCTGCTTGTAGACGACGACGGCCTTTGCCCCTGCCGCCTTGTTGCCTGCCTTGGTGCGAGCTGGGGCCGCCTGACCGATAGAACGCTTGGCCTGCTCCTTCAAGTCCAGACCGATCTTGCGGAGCGCCGCGTAGTTGCCCTTCTCCAAGAGCTTGATGACTTTTTCAGAATCGAACGACGCGGCCCGCACCTTGATTGTGAGCTGGAATCGTGGAGAGCGATCGACGTATGGAGCACGCATGGCGACCTATCGGAAATAGCGGTAGGTGGCTGTGATGACTGCCCGCCACACGTTGCGGTCTCGCAGTGCCTCGTCTGGATCGATCGCGATCGTGACGGCCACAGGGCTGCCGCTGCCAGCAGGCCAGCCTGCGGAGTCCCATGTGTGGTTTCGCACGGCGTCGCCAACCTCCTCGGCCAACTCGAACATGGCGTCAGCATCGGCGTCGAGCTCGACGTGCTTGCCTACGAATATGTTGAGCTGATAGTCAATCTGGAATAGCAGGCGATTAGCCCGAGTCATCTCCACGCTGCCGGGAGTGACAGCGATCACAGGATTAGCCAGATCCTCAACAGCGTAGCTGGGCCAGTTTGTGCGACTGACCGATGGCGCGAGGCTGAATGTCTCGGCGTCTAGGCTGGCTGCCAATGCGTCTGCCAACTCGATCAGGGGGCTAGGCATGACAGGCTCCGAGGATACGCTCCATCGCGACGACATTGGCCGCTAGGCGTGGATCGTCTGGGCATCTTCGCACCGCTTCGCGTGCGTGTGTGAGGGCCTCGGGTCGTTGCCCCAGCTCCCAGAGTGAGACTGCCAGTAGATCGACAGCTCGATCGCGAGAGGCTGGATCGGTGGCGTGCGTGCCTGTGGCAGTGGCTGCGATGGCTCGGCGAGCGTGGCTCTCTGTGTCTTTCCACTCCCGAGCAAAATAGGATTGGAGCGCCAACTGCTCGTGGGCATCTGGCTCGTCTGGGGCCTCTCTGGCTGCGGCCACGAGCTGGCCCACGTCGCTGGTCAACCGAGCCAGAGCCCGACGAGCATAGGCCCGCTCGGTGACTGTGCCGCCGGCCATGGTGAGATATTCGGTGAACACGGTGACGGCCTCTGGGATCGCTGCGTAGTCGAGCTCGCGAGCCAGATACCACCGAGCCCGAGCGTCGGTCGGGGCCTCGGCCACCGCCACCCGCAGGAGCGAGAGGTCTGTAGAGTGCCTCTTGCCAGCGTCTCGGAAATGGTGGATCTCCATCCCCTCGGCGATCGCCTGTCGCTTGGGGGCGGCCCACGAGATGAGGCCCTCGTGGGTCGCAGCGCTCCAGCGGAATCCGCTGCGAGCGTGGACTCGATCGCAATAGAATACGCAGCCCTCCCTGCCATCCTCCCGCCAGCTCCAGACGTAGCGGTAGGCCAGGCTGTTGACGCCATCCACCCACGCCCGCTCGATGGCCTCGCGCCAGCCGGGGAGGATACGCTCGTCTAGATCCAGACGCACCGCTACATCTAGATCGGCTGGCAGATGGTGGAGCGAGAGATTGTGGGCATCGTCCCACCTCCATGGCACGACGTTGCCTGTGGCGACGGTGACGCCAGCCCGAGACAGAATGCCGACGGTGTCGTCGGTGCTGCCGGTATCGGTGACGACTCGCACGTCAGCATCTGCGCAGCTTTCGGCCCATGCCTGGCAGTGCTTCTGTTCGTTCTTGGATAAGGCGTAGACGCCGATCCTGAGCCTCATGTGAGCACCGCCGCCTGACGTAGGCCATCGTTAATCCAATCGACGCTGCGACGGCGATCGGTGGCAAACTGCACGACCGCAGCCTTCACTTGGGCATTGTCGCAATCGTCGGCGAGGATCGCTGGCACATGAGCCACTAGGCACAGATCTGCCAAGGCCCCGGCGAAACTGTGATCGCCGTCCACGTGGGCAAAATCAGCAGGGGGTAGGCTTTGTACTGCGTGGCTATCCACGATGATGAGGCTGGCGTCGATCGCACAGCGATCCACGACGCTCTGCCAGTGTGCCAGGCATTCGAGGCTATCGGCATCCATTGCGCCATCGATGCACAGGTAGCGAGCGTCTGGGGCGACGGTGGCGAAGCACGCCAGGCTGTACCCACATCGAGTGCCGATCTCGATCACTCGGCGAGGCTTGAGGTCGGCCACGATCGCGGCCTTATGGAAATAATGATTCTCGACTCGCTCGTCCAGAGCGAACCAGTCATGCGGACGCCAGCAGTCCACGAGCGTCTGGGCGATCTTGGCTCGCAGTGTGGATTTCATAGAGCATCGTCTCGACGTCGACTTGGCTGATCTCGACAGTCCACGCCTCGGCATCCCGAACGCCAAAGCTGACGACCACACGATCAGCGACGATCGCGAGCCCCGCCGCAAATTCGATCGCCTGCTTTTCTCGGAACGCAAACAGGGGCGACATCTTTCGCAGCGTCAGGCCATTGTCGATCCAGATGAGTCGATGTTCGTAGGCCCTCTGGCCGTGTAGATGGGCCACCTCGTGGATGCACCCCAGAAACCCGCCATTGAATGGCACAAGCTGACTACCACCCCGAAACCCCTTGGCAATCGTTGGCGAGGCCGCCCCCCTGATTAGCTGCCACGACCCATCGGGCATCGAGTCAATCGACACAGTGCGGCCTGCGTGGCAACAGCTATAGAGCCAGCCTCCACGGCCCTCGATGGGCATCCAGTTTTTCTCGTGTTCTTGCTCCCCGAGGCCGTCTGCGATTTCGAGGTTGGAGAGCGTTGCCGTCTCTACATCTAGGTCGGCAGTGCCGATGCGACACCTGCCATCGAATCCGCTGGCGTTTCTGATGGTGGCAGATACGCCGAGCTGGTCGCCTGTGCGACGCAGCCGACAGTCTTCGAGGCCCCAGACTGGGTATCCCGATTGTGGGTACGTCGGACCTGTGATGGGGCGAGCGTCCAGAATGTCCAACTCGCTCGACAGTCGGACGAGGATGTTCTTTGTCTTGATCACGCCAGCGTCGGTGGCAGGCATCTCGTATCGGCCTTGAGAGATGGAGTAGTTGCTACTCCTCACGATCGCGAGAAACCCGTCGCCGTGCGAGATGATCGCTGGGTTGAAGAGGCTCCACCCATCGCCTGCGGCCTCGATGTCGAATCGGCGAAACGTGACGCCAGCCAGCTCATCGAGCGTGGGTGTGTAGTACGTGCGATTGGTGCGGGCCGTATCCTCGACGCCATCGGGTAGGGAGTCCATCGAGAGAATCCGATCGCAGGCACGCCTGCCCGTTGCAAATTCGCCGACGTAGTAGGAGTGGATCGCCAGCGATTGGAGGTGGGAGAGCATGGGCTAGACAGGATCGGTGAGCGGAGAGGCCGGAGGAGAGAAGGCTCCTGTGTAGACTGCTTGACCCTTTACGATCCGCAGCTCGTCAATATGCCCACTGAAATACTGGCTGTAGTTTGGGTTTGCGCCAACGCGTACAACCCCAGTTTGAACCGGATAGTTCGTCGCCCCCGAGCCGATGGCGACGCCGTCTTGATATGCGTAGCTAGTGCCACTGACCTGCACTAGCGCGATGTGTGTCCATACCCCTGGCACAACGCTGCCACCAGAAATGTTTCCCGCAACCCCGTTGTTTATTTCAATCGCCCCGCCTGGTGCTATGTAAAAATTAACCCCGCCGACTCCGCTTTGCAAATTGCCCGCGCTGAATACAGCCTGATAACTACCACCCGTGGTTTGCCGCAGCCAGCATTCCACGGTGAAATCTGCCGACCAATCTACGTCTGGAAATGTTGTTTCCAGATAGTCGCCTGTCCCGTCGAACAGGGCGGAGGCCCCGCCGAATACGCTTTGGGCCGTGCTTATTTGTGCGTTGCCGTAGGGCGTAACAGTGAGCCCTAGCGAAGAGCTGTCGGTAAACACAGTCGATGTATCCGCGCCGTCCAGGTGCAAGAGCAAAGCAACGCCGGCGAATACAGGCGGGATGACTTCCACATTCTGAATATCAGAAAACCATGTCGCATCTGCCGACGAATACGTCCCTCGTATAAACGTCCGATAGTTTGCGGTGTTGGAGACGGTCCCAGTCACGATCGTAAAGTCAGTGCCAAGCGTCACAGCCTCGGCAGCGGTGCGAGTGATTCTCCAGAGAATCTGCTGGCCGTCTGTGTGAGTGCCTGTGGGGTTGGCGACTACGCCCGTGCCATTGAATGTGATGTCATAGACATTGCCACCCAGCGCGAGATTTGTGGGTTGGTCGCCGCTGCCCGTGCCAACTGCGATCACGACAGGCGTGCCACTACCAGCCGGCCCAGTAGGGCCGGCGATTCCGCTCCCAACCAAGTCCCAAGCGTAGCCCGTCCACTGGTAGGTGCGGCCACCCGTAGTGGTTTGATCGTCAATCGCTGGAGAGCCAGGGAATGTGAGTGCCATCGTTGAGGTCCGTTCTAGTGTGCGTAGTCGTTGAAGATGTATTGCCAGTTTGTGCCGTCAAAAATCAGCGTCGCGTTGCCGCGAAACGTGCCAGAGAATCCGCTCTCGATCGTCACGACGCCAGTCGCGGTTGTGGTCTTGACGTTCAACACCTTGGTCCAGTCGGTGGTGGTATTTTTTATTACCAGATCAAAACCATTGGAGACGCCAGTGGGTAGAGTCACATCTCGATCCACTCCATCTGGGTCGATCCACTGATAGAGATCACTGACGCTCGTCAGCACGACAGTGCCTGTGGCGGTGGTGAGCGAGATGCCACCGCGATACGCACCGCCAGCGCCCGTGGGACCTGTAGGTCCTCCACTAGGGCCGGTGACTCCCTGCTCACCTTGCACTCCCACCTCGACCCACACGCCAGCGTAGCGAAGGTAGTAGCGCCCGCTTGAGTCATCGAGCCAGAGAGCGCCATCGAGGATCGCAGCCGGAGCTGTTGGGCCGGTCGCGTAGAACTCTTGATTGCCTGTGTTGCCCGTTGGGCCTGTGTCTCCGAAACCGTTGGGGCCTGTGTTGCCCGTGGGACCAGTAACGGTTGACGCTGCGCCTGTGGGACCTGTCCCCTGTGGGCCGGTCCTGCCCGTGGGGCCGGTGACAGTCGAAGAGGCTCCCGTAGATCCCGTATTTCCAGTGCTGCCCGTACTGCCCGTGCTCCCCGTAGGGCCGGTCACAGTCGAAGTTGCGCCCGTCGATCCAGTCACTCCCGTCGGACCTGTGATCATCGACACAGGTCCCGTTACAGTCGAAGGATTTCCGGTCGGGCCAGTCGGGCCGCTGGATACATCGATGCCCGCACCCCATCCGGTCACAGCGTCTTTTGGGCCATAGAGATACTTGCCAGTGGTGTCGAGATACAGATCACCAACGCCACCAAGGATGCCTGTCGGCGCGCCGCTGCCGGCGAGAACTGGTGAGCCACCTGTGGGTAGAGAAAAAAACGGCATCTAGATCACGCCCCTGGCTGCCAGCCGAACTCGATCCATACGCCGGCGTATCGGATGTAATATTTTCCAGTCTCTGTATCGATCCACGCCTCGCCGTCGTTGGCAGGCTCTGGGGCAGTGACACCAGTCGCGTAGACCTGACCGATCCCGACTGCGCCCGTCGGTCCTGTCACTGTAGATTGTGCGCCTGTGTCACCCGTAGGGCCTGCGATCGTTGAAGCCTCGCCCGTGGGACCAGTCACATTCGATGCGTCACCCGTGGGACCAGTGATCGAATCGCCTGACGCGCCGGTCGGGCCTGTGATTGTGGACGCCTCGCCCGTGGGGCCGGCGACAAATGAGTCAGCTCCAGTGGGACCGACGTCACCTGTCGGGCCGGCCACAGTCGACGCATCCCCCGTTGGGCCAGCCACATCGGACACAGGCCCAGTTGCGCCCACGCCACCCGCAGGGCCGGTGACAGTCGAGCTGGCCCCCGTCGGGCCTGCCACTCCAGCCGACACGAAGTAATCGCCGATCTGTGAGATCGCGACACGCTTGGTGGCTGAGCTGGACGACACGATCAGCAGGTCGGTCCCGGTGACGCCCGTGATGGCCGGTAGCTCGGAGACTCTTGTTTGTGTGGGCATTAGTCAACCGCCAATGGGACTACGATCTCGTCTCCGGCCTCGGTCACGATGTACGCAATGTCGCGATCTGTCTGCTGTGTGTGGATTCTCACAATCGCCTGAAATGCATCTGCGAACCGATACGGCGCCACGCCCCTCGGGCTCGACACCTCGTAGAACGTAGCCACATCTCCGAGCGTCTCGACAATCACATCGCCTCGCACAGGCAACCCGTAAGGCAGCTCGCTGGTGGAGAGAATGTAGTCGCGACTCTCCCAGAGCTCTTGCACGCCACTCTGGCTCTGGCTTTCAAAACTAGACGCACCGATCGTGGCTGTGATCGTGGCGGTGTTAGCGCCACGCTTGTACGCACAGAGCGTGCCGGCAGACGCCTTGAGCTGGCCGGCCAGCCACGCCGCACCAGTTCTAAGCACATCTGCCATCGTAACTCCACAGACCCACACAGCTCTCGCGTCGCGCCATATTGCAGCGACGCGAGAGCATGCGGACTTATCAGAACTAGGCGCCCGGATTCAGCTTCACATCGACAAGCAGATCACCACTGGCAACAGCGGCGACAGCGAAGCCGGCCACTACCCCGGTGCTGTTGTCGCAGGCCACGCCGGCAGTGGCGTGGTAGTACATCTTCTGGCCCTGCGTCACAGCAAAACCGGACACCTTCACGAAACGAAACACGCCTTCGACAGCGACTTGGCCCAGTGCCGAGGCTGCGATCGGACGAGTTGCGACACCGAGCAGCGGCCCCATGACCACCACATCACCAACAGCCAGCGCGCCCGATGGCGTGTGGTCCACGTATACGCCGTCTTGGCGATAGAGAGCTGTACCCATTTTGAAAATCCTCCGAGAAAGTGTGAAAGAAAAAGAATGCAAAAAATCCTACCGTCGGCAGCTTGAGCACTGCCGACGGTAGTGAAACAACAGACTAGGAAGTCGCCATCTTGTAGCAGCCCTTGCTCTCGGCTTGAGCACACCCGAAGTCGAAGTAGCCACGCATCTGGATGCCGAGCACGTTGAAATCGGCATCAGCCGTTTCAACAGTCGGGCTGCGCTGACCGTTCAAGAAAGCCACCTCCATCGCGGGCAGATCCTGAGGATCAGCAGCCAGCCACCAGCTCGTCGCCGAGGACAGGTAGCTCGAACTGACCACACGATACCGACCGGCCAGCACGTTCTGCGCCACGTTGGCCGTGGTGTTGCCGCTGATCAACAGGCTGGAGCCCATGATCTCGGCAGCAGCGATCTCCAAGTCCACGGGGACGAGGATGATCGCAGGAGCGATCGCCAACGGGTTGCCGTCGGTGTCGGTCTGCTTGCGGAACGCAGTCACAGCCAGTTTCAGACCAGCGATCGCCAGTGCGTTGCCAGCGCCGGGAGTGCCGGTGGCATAGGTCGCAGCGGAAAACGCAGCCCAGAACACCTTGTTGAGCTTGATCGCAGCCCCACGACCGATCCGCGAGGGGATGGCCGAGAGAGCACCAAGATCGTCGTTCACCAGATCAGTCCTCGTGATCGAGGACATGATGCCGTACGTGTCAGCCGAGAGCGTCCGCTTCTCGTCCGATGCGCTGGCCGACTTCAGCTCACCACCAGGGGCGACCTTGTCAAAATCAAAGCCGCCGTTGAGCCGATAGCTCGTGACCGTCTTGAAATCGTTGACGCTGCGAACACTGGAGATCTGGTCCCACGTCGCCTCGACGGCGTTGAAACCGTTGAGCAGGAACTTGCCGTACGTCGCAGACAGGATGTCGGCGATCGTGTGCGTGCTCCATGCGGCCTGCATGACGGGGCGAAGATTCGACCCGTTGAGCCGAGTCGACCCGGTGTAGCCCTGATCCTGAGCAGCACGCACCAGCACCTCTCCGAGGGAGGTGTGTCGGTAGTCACGAGCCGCAGCTTCGAGCGTCTGCACGTCGAAATGCTTCTCGATGTTTGGCAAGTTGCACTGCATGGCAAACGCTGCCTCGATGACCTTTCCCGTCGGCACGGCTGGCGTGTTGACGTGGATCGCGGGAGTGACCCGCTCGTCGCGTGTGGCGATGATCTTTTCCATTTTCAAAACTTTCTGATGAAGTTCCTCGATCTTGGCCGAGTCGGAAACGATTCCCGCCTCAACTGTTTCAGCGATGGGCTCTACGGCGACGACCGCCGTAGCTTCCGTAGAGGCCAAAACCTCTTCGGGCATTTCGTTGGCTTCCGCCATAAAAATCTCCTCCGCATCTGCGGCGATTGATACCGACGTTGCGTCATCGGCTCCCAGGGTGACAAAAGAAACCTCTCGCAACTTGGAGGCTTTCACGATTCTGATTGGTCCGTTAAACACTTGGCCGTTGACGGTGACGCTCTGGTCTGCCGGTACTCGCTGGTGACGCATGACGTCAGCTCCCACGCTGGCCTGCCAGGCGAAACCCTTGTCGGCCAGCTCGACCACACGCCCCGAGGCGTCGTTGGATGCGAGGATCTCGCCCTCGACGTAGAGCCTGCCATTCTCGGCTCGGACGCTGGTTGTCTGGCCGAGGATCGAGCCGATCTGGTAGTCGTGGCCCAAGACGATGGGGATACGTTGGTTGAATTTCATCCCGGCCAGATCGATCACGATCGGCTCGGCTGACCAACCCTGCTTGATCGCGGCGCCCGTGTATGCCTCGATAGCAAACTTACGAGGGCCGACAGTCTCGCCCTCGACGGCCTTGGCCGCAGCGACGAACTCCACAGAAGATTCGATTTTGAGAGAGTTGATGTTCATAGCGTTTGTCCGAAGGTGATAAATGCGTCGGAGGTGGTGTCCCACTCGTCGCCGAAATCGAGGATGAGGAAATTCATGGGGTGGGTAATTCCTGGTATGGCTGTCTGGCTGGCACATCGGCAGCAGGCGTGAGGCCCAGCTCGTCAATCAGCGTCCGCTCGGCTGCGATCTGTCGCAGCTCCGTCTCCCAGTTTTTCCCCTGCTTGGCGTATTCGTGGGCCAATGAGGTCGTGAGCGTCTCAAGCCTTGTGCGGGCTGCCTCGGCTTCTTTGGATGGGTCGACGTGCTCTCGCCCATCCCACACCCACGACCAATTCCATTCACTGATCGGAGCCATCGAGTCGGGTACGATGCCCAGGAGCGATGCCTCGGCGACCCATGCCCCGAGCATCCGGTCGAGCATCACCCGCTCCAGCTCGTCGCGGTAGACCCGCACGGTGGCAGCGTAGATCTGGTGATCCATGCGGCCCGAAGCGTAGTTGTACGAGGAGGAGTCGAGGGCTGCGACGTTGTAGGGCAACTGCATACATCGCCCGATCTCCGACACGATCTCACGCTTGAACGCTTGGTAGGTGTTGGTCGGCTGCTCGGCCTTGAGCTGCGAGATGTCCCACCCTTCTGGCAGCGTCACCATCGATCGCTTCTCGATCGCCATCTCTGAGAATGCGTCGACCTCGTCAACCTCCGCAGCCGGGGAGTTGCTGTGGAGGAACGCCGCAAAATCTGCGGCGGTCTCCGCTGCTGCGATCACAGCCTCGGTGTAGCGCCGCATGGCTGCGAATAATTTCAACGCAGGCCCCACCTCGGGGATGCCTCTGTGCTGGCCGGCACGCTGTGGCCGATACCAATGAACGATCTGCGAGGCGGGGATGCGTGTGTATTCGGTGACGGTGGAGATCGAATTGCTGCCGGGGTGGTAGCCGAGGAGCTGGTAGCCGGTGACGTTGCCGATCGTGTCGAACTCTAGCCCGTCGACCGTCGAGCCCTCTGGCGTCACGTTACGCGAACTGGCGAGGATCGCCGATGGTGTGGCGATCATCTCGGCTTCAAGCAGGCGCACGTCGAGTTGGACGCCATCGTAGGCGGGATTCGATATGAACATGGCAAACGCCTCGCCATCGACGACGATGCTCTCACGCATTGTGCGGAGCTTGTTGGGCAGATTGATCTGCCAGCCCCAATCGAAGAATGCCCGCTCGATCTCTCGGTCGATCGTGGAGTCGCCGCTGCTGAGTTGGAGTCGTGGGCCTGTGCCGATCAGATCGTTTGCCAGCGTCGAGGAGATGCCTGCTAGGTACGAGTTGTTGGCTCGCTCGTAGCGGGCGCGGTTGCGTAGCGTGCGACGCACCATCGGCGAGCCTGCGGCGTCGGCAGACAGGGCATCAGAATTCTGCCAGTGGCGATGATCGTCACCCTTCTCGGCACTATCGAACCTAGCACGCACATGGACAGGCATCGCGACAGATGGTCGCCGTTGTTGCCCGAACAGAGCGGAGATGAGCCCCATGCTAGATCGTGCCTGGTGGTGTTAGCCGATTGAACCTGAGACCCCGTCGGGTGTTCGTCGCAGTGCTGGTGGCTGCGTTTTTTGCAGCGATGTAGCGATCGGCCTCGATCATTTTGGATATGTCCTGGGCAGTGACCTCGCCTGCGTCAGTGCGTACGCTGGCGGGGCCGATAGCCGTGGACTCAATCGCATCTTTGATGACGTCGCTCATGCATGAGAAACTACGCCACCGACAGAAGATCCCGTAGGGCCTCTCCCGTGGACGTCGAAGGGCAACCAGCCGTTGCCCTTCTGGGTGTGCTCGACGATGAACCGACACCCGAGACGCGCTGCGATCGATGCTGTGCTGCTTGAGAAAACAGCCAGCATCCGATCCTTGTCGATCCTCCCCGACGACACGAGGACGCCGGCGAGGATGCTGCCTCGCCCATGCCCCCGGTGGCGAGGGTCGACGAATAGCTCTAGGGTCTGCATATCTCGCCAGATGTGGGATGCGGCCCACCCGATGCATGCGCCGTCGAGCTCCCAGATCGCCAGCGGAGTCGAACTGCTCGACACACCCTCAAGCATCGACGCCACCTCCGCTTGGAACTCCGACCCGTCTCGGGTCAGCCGGTGGATGATCGCTAGGGCATCCCGTGGAGCGAGACCGTCGACGCTGGTGAGACTGATCGTGTTCATTGCTGCCTCTTGATTGTGATCACCTTACGCCCACCTGTGGCCGGGATCTCCGCTTTGCGTCGCCGACGACCGCCAGCCTCGGACGCACTCGGAGAGATGCCCGTCACGCTCGCGGCCACCGTCGCACCCACGAGACAATCCCACCAGTGATTCTCTCGGCCCGATAGTTTCCACTCGTCCACGACTCTGCCTCGGGCTTCGGTACGAACTGGGTATTCACTCGTGAGGTGCTCGAATAAAAGATCGTGTTCGCCCGAGTGAAACGCGAGGGCCTCGGGATCGCCGAGAGCCAGACGCAGGCGAGCCGAGACGAACGTCTTCCAGAAATTCGTGTCGTAGATGCACGATCTGACATCGGCGTCTCCGAGCCGACCGATGCGCCAATTCAGACCGATACGATCGCCTCGGTGCTTGCTCTTGTCGCCGAGCGGTTGGCTCGATGCACCGATACCTCGACCATGGCTCGGGATCACAGTGGCCGAGAATGGCGAGCGTTTGCAAAACGTGCGGACGACCTGAGTGCTCTGGCCCCAGTTGGCATCGACCATGAGCTGCGAGATCCGCATCGAGACCCCATCCTCGCGAGGCCACTCGCGACCCATAAGATCCTGTGAGAGGTGGTCGAGCCCTGCACGCAGGCTCCCCTCGAAGCCAGCGCCATTGGCCGCCAGTGCCAGTGTCCTCTTTGCCCTACCAGCCTCGAAGAAGTTCACAGCCTGATCTGGGTAGGTTCCGTAGGCCACGATGTGGCCGCCAAACGAATCGCTCCAACTCGCCACGAGCCAGAAGAGCAGTTTTTCCTGCACGTCCACAAAACAGGTGAGAGCATTGTGGCCGCTCGGGATCGTGCCGCGAGGGACGTTGGACGCTCTGACTTTGAGCGCGACCTTGGACAACTTGTCTGATGAGATGTCATCGGCGAGCGGTTGGTTTTGGTACTCCGAGAAAAACGCACTCTCTCCACGATCGATCCTGAGATTCCATGCGTGTTGGATCGCGGTCAACTCGTCGGTGTTCTTTCGCTCGGGCCATGCCACTTGAGCGCCGAGATCCATCGCCGCCTGGTTGGCAGCGTAGTACGCATCGGCGACAGAGCCGCCCTTGCCCTCGCGTTGACCCTCGCGACGCAGCTCGCCGTATTGGCTCCAGAGCTCCTCGGCTGTGGGCCACTGGTAGACCAACTTGGTACGCTCGCCCTGCCATGCTGGGTGCTTGTGGCGATCGAGGAGGCGATCAGCCAGGTCATCGGGTCGGATGACCGTCACAGTACACAGGCCGCTGATCTTGTTGGCCGGCCCAGCCAGTCCGAGGATCGCACCGGAGAGCACACGCTCGCGGGCAGCCACCTGCGATGGGCTATTCGCGGCTTCGTCAGTTTGTGGATCATCGATTAACACGAGGCTCGGACGCACAGCGCTGCCATCGGGTCGAGTGTGCTTGATGCCTCGGATGCGACCTGTGATGCCAGACACACGCACCGCCGCACCTGCAGACGCAGCACCCGGAATCCAAGGCAGCGTGATCTGGTCGGCGCTCCACTGGATGTGCGTCGGTCGATCCTCGGAGGTCTGCCCTCGCACGCGAGCGGTGATGCCTTCAAGGGCTCGCACTGGATAGCAGGCCGCAGGGTGGTCAGCGGCCAAGAGGTCGTTCTGTGAGAGGTGACTCTTGATCGCATCGAGCATCTGACAAGCGATCGCCTGATCGCTACCGACGAGCATGACGAATGGCCGATGGCCGTAGAGCATCGCCCACAGGCAGGCCCACTCGCAGAGCGTGCTCTTGCCCGAACCTCGTGGCATCGCGAATGCGAACAGCTCGCCACGCAACACGGCGCTCTCGATCTTGGTGATCGCGAGGATGTGATCCGGCGACCAGGCGAGAGGGAACGACTCGGCTCCGTAGACCTCGCAGAATCTCTGGAAACTTTTGCCGCACTCGTTGAGCCTGGCGATGTCTTCGACTGGTGGGATCGGGCCGATGTCGCGACCGGCCTTGCCCATCGCACGAGACGCTTCATTCGTCCGGCGCTTGATGTCGTCGTATCTCGCCTTGGCTTTTTCAGCGCGTGTTTTCTGGTCGGTGCGTGTTGCCATTTTTAGCCTAATAACGAAACGCGAGCACCTTCGCTAAAAAACACGGCAAACTACGTA
>Ga0209596_1000699_pt1 | contig 30969 bp, 38 predicted proteins | sample M_130807_MF_Meta_FD_187314 | JGI IMG/M metagenome (GOLD analysis project Ga0209596, IMG submission 187314) | Freshwater microbial communities from Lake Montjoie, Canada to study carbon cycling - M_130807_MF_MetaG (SPAdes) (version 2) | ecosystem: Environmental > Aquatic > Freshwater > Lake... | reverse complement strand
GTGCAATTTCAACCGGCGCTGGTATCGAAGTTGAAGTTGGTAGCGGCAGCATCAAACCAACCATTACCTTCGAAAATGCCGAAGACGCATGGCAATCAAACCTCGACTGGATTCCATCCATCGATTTGACCTATGACCTCGGTCAACCAGCCAAACGCTGGAACGAACTAAATCTTGGTGGCGCAGCAAACATCGACGGCGCAGTAAACGCAGGTTCACTCGCAGTAGACGGTGCAGCAACCTTCGGCGCAAGCATTGACGTAACTGGTTCAGGTTCATTCTCTGGTGCAGTAACAGCACAAAGCCTCTCAGCTTCAGCAGCTATCTCAGGTGGAAGCCTTGAAATCGCTGGTGCAGCCGACCTCAATGGTGGCCTCGACGTAGTTGGTGCAGTTTCTGCATCACAAGGCGTAACCGCTGCTTCATTCGATGCAGACGGCGAAGCACACGTTGGTAGCCTCCTAGTTGATAACTACGCAGCCATCTCCGGTGGCCTCGGCGTAGTTGGTGCAGTTTCTGCATCCGGCGCATTCTCTGGCGCATCACTTGACGTAGACGGCAACGTAGACGTTGGTGGCGCACTTGATGTAGTTGGAAATGCAACCTTCACTTCACTCACAGCATCAGTTGGTGCAGAAATCCAAGGTCCACTATCAGCTAGCTCACTCGTTGTTGCTAGCGATGCAACCTTCAATGGCACCGCAACCTTCAATGGCACCTTTGCAGTTCCAGGGACCGGTTCCTTCGGCGCTCTCATGGTTAAAGGCGTTGACCTTTCCCCAATTTCAGGTTCCGTAACAACCACAGATGCAAGCGAAGCAGAACTATTCAGCTTCGCAATCGCTGATGACGAAATGATGAAACTTGAAGCAGAAGTAATCGCCCGTGGCGGTGCTAACGCTGCAACATGGAAAATCTCAATCGCAGCAATGCGTGACGGTGCAACCATTACCGCAGCAGCTTCAGAACTAACCAAAGAATTCTTCGGCGCTCTTGGTATGAACCTTGACGTTAAAATCGAAGATGTTGCTGGTAAAATCAAAATCTCCGCAGTTGGCGCAGCTGGCGCTGGTGGGGTTTACTGGAATGCTCAAGTAACCAAGAAAATGATCATGGACTCAGCTGGTCTCCCAGTTGAAAACCGTGCATGATTTGAACGGTTGACATAGAGCTAATCGCTTAGCTTAAGGAAGGGAGCCAGCCGTGCTGGCTCCCTTCTTCTATTTCATGGTTTGTAATAAAGGTTTTCGTCTGCGAATTGCTGGAGAAGGTTTTTCATTTGCTGAAGTTCTTCTAACGAGAAGCCTACATCATCGGCTCCCATTTTTTCTAGAAGCAATTCAGGGCGGTTAAATCTACCTTGTTCTTTGGTCCAATACTCTACCAAGCGAGCTTTAAATACCCAAGAGCCACGTGTACCCAATACTTTTTCTTTAATAGTTTTCATATGTCAGTAGTCCATATTAGTTGGTGAAGGTTTACCATTTTTCACTCGCTTTACGGGCAGTACTTTACCTATTTCAGATATTTTTTTATCCGTAATTTCTTCTAATTTATCAAGCGAGTTTTGTTGGTCATGCCTTTGTGTGGCAGGTACTTTGACGGACGCCGCAGAATTAATATTTGTGCCGGGTAATTTATGTGAAGAGCGAAGTGTTGGCCGATTGTTAATCGGGGTTTCGAAAGCTAATTCTGCAAATCTTGTTGTAAATTCTGGTGCCGTGACTTGCTGTTTTAGTGCTTCGTGCAATTCTTTTCCTGGGAGAGAGTTTGATTTTTCTCCAAATGCTAATTCTGCCCACCTTGTTTTAGTAGATTCTGATTCTGATTCTGGTGATTTTGCGGGCACATTAGCCAAAGCGGCCCATTTTGTTGGGAATTTTTTATAATGCTCTTCTTGAGCCGTTTTAAATTCCAAAAGATCCTTTGCTCTTTCTTTTTTAAAAGATTCTATTTCTTCATTTGTCATCATGCCTGATTTATGCATAATTTCAATAAGATCCGGTGATGTTCCTAGAGGAAACTTGTGTTCTGATATATAATCAGCTGTTTCTTTTAGAACAGCTTCTTGGAGTGATGGAGAAGTTTGTGTTTGTTGATTTGATTTTTCAAAAGCCTCATTCGCAATTGCTTGTTGCTCTTCTGATTTGAATTTAGGTAGATTATTTTCGATCAGAGATGATCTTAGGCCAAGCAGAGCATATCCCATCATATCACTATATGCGTCGATCTTTTTCTCTTCTGTGCCTTGATAGCTTGTGGCAATACGCATTAATTTATCAAACACACGGACGATACAAAGCATATCCTTATATTGGTCTGATTTAATTCCGTTAGGATATAAGACTTTAAGGAAGTCTCCTGCCTTGTCGAAGGCACTTCCATACGCTTTTTCTTTTTCTGATACTAGATCGGCTATACCTTTAGCCATTTCTTGAAATGTTTTTTCCGTTGTCATTATCACATAACCCTTTCATATTCTTCGATCACGTATTGTAATCCTTTGTCATTTGGTTTGTCAAGCATATATCCATCGGAATCGTAATATTCTGTTATTTTTTCTTTATTCCAGAATACGGGTTTAAAGAAAGGGAATACAGTATCACCGATACATTCTTTTTGGATTACGGTTAGGTACATTTTATCTGATCTTTTAACAAAGGATTGATATATGGAAGTTCCGCCGATAACAAATGCTTCATCAATTTCATGGGTCATTGCGAGCACTCTAGCGGCCTTTAAAGCCTCTTGAGGGTCAGAGCATAGTGTAACGCCTTCTGGTAATTTAAGGGCGCTATTGGAGCTTATAACGATGTTGCGGCGGTTTGGTAAAGGCTTTCCGATTGACTCATAGGTTTTGCGGCCCATGATAACAATTTTCCCTTGGGTAAGAGTACGGAAATGTTTTAAATCGGATGGTAAATACCATGGCAATTGATTGTTTTTACCTATGATGTTATTGAGAGATTTTGCGGCGATAATATTGATTGTACACATGTGATTATGATAACATAGACCATGTGTTTTGTAAATTTGTTTAATAATTAACACCAGTCATACTGATAACAAGGAATTACATCATGAAATTTAAATCAACAAAACATTTGGTTAGCTATCTTTTTGAACAAAAACAAGAAAAAGCAAATTTAGTATTTTTAATAGGTCCACCAGCAGTAGGCAAAACAGAATACATTAAAAAAAATCTAACAGGCTACACCATCGTTAATCGTGATGAACTCGTAGAAAGAATAGCAAAAGAAACTGGAGTCGGTACATACGATGATATGTACGCAAGACCTCCAGCGGATCTTAAAGATAAAGCTGGGGTTCCTCCAGGCAAAGATATAATTTCTGCTTACGACAAAGATCCAGAAGCCAAAGCACAGGTAGATGAATATCTACAAAATATTAATGATATCGCTAAAGGCGTTGATCCCAGTGAGAAGTATGGCGATCTGTTGCCTTTTACGCTAAAAAACTTACAGGACGTTATTGTAAGATTTGGTGTGAAGCCTGAGTTTATTAATCCATTTATGTGGAAAAAAATCGAAGAAGCAAACGAGAAAGTTGCGGAAGAACTTGCTAATGTTAGGAATAAAGCAGTCGGCAACAAACAAGAGCCAAGGAAGAATTTTGCAATTGATATGGTTAGTATGAGCGTTGGAGAAAGAAATTCACACAGAAAAGATATATTAAAAGCTCTGGGTGAAGATCCAAGCGATTTACAGAAAGTCAATGACCATTATAATCAGATTGCAATCGTATTCTCTCCAGAGGGTGGGTATACACCAGAATTAATTGATCAAATTAAAAAAGTTGCAACACTCAGACAAGGTGAAATTAAAATGGCTGGTGGATCAAAGACTATTCCTCCGCAAGCCTATGATAGAATGTTTGCAAGTTATACTGAGCCAACCACAGAAGAGGGGTTTTCTGATATAAAACATGTCGGAGTCCCATCACTTGCAAAACTTAAAGATTCTGAAGTGGGTACTCTCGCTGAGTCAATCATGTTCAATGAACTTTTTGATAAAGTTTCTATTTTAGATAATTCAATTAATATTGATCAATGGGGCAAGATGGCAGGAATTCTTAAGGGCTGATATCAACCAAAAGTCATTTCGGCATTGAATTCTAGTTTGATTTTTGGAATCCGTGAATGATTTGCCATATTGTGCTTCTTGCACTCATCTGCATCCAAAAACCAATCAGCATGACCTTTTTCATGGACCAGTTTGCTAAAATAGCCATCTGGCTTACCACAGTTATCTGCCATAATTTTAAATAGAAGCTTGTTTAGGCGTTCAATTTCTTTGGCTTCTGCTTTAATTTCTTCAACTTTACCCATTGCAAAGGTAGCAGCATCATGAATCATTACGGTGGCTGTTGGAGCCATATAACGGTGCCCTTCTGCTCCACATGTTAGCAAAACAGCGCCGCAAGACATCGCTTTACCCATACAAACGGTTGCAACTGGTACCGTTGATGATTTAATCACGTCAACCATCTTAAGAAGAGAATAAACCTCTCCTCCATATGAGTCAATAATAATAGGAATTATTGATTGTTGCGTGTTTTGAGCATTGATCATTGCTTCCAGAAATTCTTTCGCAGATTCTTCTGTAAACTTATTTACATAAATAATGTTTGGTGACTTGTATTTTAATACAACATCTCCAGATTCTGATACTTCTGGTTTAGAGAAATGACTATTCTTTACTTGTATTTCAAACATGATAGTGCTCCTTGTTTATAGTTTATATTACAACCTTATAGAAATAAAGTCTTATTGTAAATAAAAAAGACTTCATCTTGAAATATATATAATATATTGAGGAACTAATATGGCTTATAATGACTTTATCAAATTTGCAACCAATCACCGCAATCTTCTTGAAACAGCAATTAAAAAATATCCAACAGCACTGAAACCATCAGACCTTGTTGAATTTGATCAAGTTATACTTGAATCCAAAAAAGAACTACGCAAAGAGGGTTTGCTAGAAGAATGGATGCCAGCAGTTACATTCAATTGCCCAGAAGATTATTTATATGCAAATGCGGAAGAAATATTCTTAGAATCATATCTTGGTCCAAATTATCAAAATATTTTAATTGAACAAATTTCTGGAGAAATACCTGTTGCAGATATAAATGCAGCAATGAAATCACAAATTGAGGCATTAAAAAATTTAGCAGATTGGTATTTTAAGCTTCCTCTTGAACAAAGACTTAAGTTGGATAGAGAAACAGTGGACTCAACAAAAAGTCGTAAAACATTCATGGAAGAGCTGAAAGACCTTGAAAGCGAGATCAATGGAATATATGGCAAGCTAGAAAAACCAACATCAGCACTTGGTAAAATGGCAAATTGGGCAAAGCAAAAAATTTCCGGTAGATTGCAAAGAGGGGTTGGTACTGCGTTTGGTGCTGGAGAGGTTGCGAAAACAGCACTTGAAGAGCAGAAAATGCTTGAGGATCTTTTTGCAACCGAATTAGTGAACGAGCAAGCTCCAGGAATTAGTTTTCCAGGTTTTCCTAATATGCAAGCAGCATTTGATGCTGGTAGAGTCGTTGCACCCCATGTCCAACGTGCCCGTCGTGGTTTAACTGCTGCTAAAAAGGCCATTCTGTTGAAACAACAAGCTGCACAAACTGCTGCTGCCGCAGCTAAAACCGGTGGTGTCGCCGCATCCGGTGCAGGAACTGCTGGGACAGGAACTGCCGCTGCTACTGGCACGCAGACTGCTGGGGCAGGAGCAAAGGGGGCGGCCATAGCAGGTAAAAGTGCTTTTGCTAAATTAGCTGCATTTGCCGGTGCACATCCTATTGGTGTTGCCGCTGGTATCGGCGCACTTGTTGCTGCTGGTGCCGCTGGTATCAAAATGAGAAACAGAAGAAAAAGAATTGAAACACTGCAAGCCGTTGCAAGAAATGCGGGTGCTGGTGGATCTGTTGTTGCGCCTCCGGTAGAATCCGCAGCAGAAAAGGTTGCACCACCAACAGGAGTAGCACCAACAGGAGGAGCCACGACAGCAGCAGCACCAACAGGAGGAGCCACGACAGCAGCAGCACCAACAGGGGAGGCGAAGAAAGAAGTGCCAGTAGAGAAAGCTGCTGATAAAAAAGATATTCATATCTACAGCGGCTCTAAAGGCAAAGGTTTTCAGTCAAGAGTGGCACAAAAAATCAATCTAGATCCTGCACTAAAAATAAAAGCTGGCGAAAGCCAAAAGGCAGCTGCTAAAGTTATGAGAGGTCTTGCCGCAGATTTGAAACAGGCTAATTTCAATGTATTAGAGGAAAAAAGATCAAGCGCACCAGAAAGAAAAGAAATCGGCTTTTCACAAACGCTGGCTGCACTTGATGCGGTTAAGGACAAATCTCTTAGAGAGCTTATTAGAATAGAGCTTCTTAAAACTTTGCGAGACGAAGGCTTAAAAGTGACAAGCGATTCCTTAAGACCAGGGTCTTCAGATAAGGTCACGGCAGTTGTAGCCAATGTAAATGCCGATGAACCGGTAAAAAAAATCGAAAAAGATATGGAAAAAAGCAAAGATACTGCTTCAGTAACGAAAGCAAAAGAAGAACCAAAAATAGCCCAATTGATTAACGCAGTTAGAACCAATCAACCACGCAGTAGAATTGCAGCTGCAACTCGTAGAGGTCGTACACCTGGGGCTCTTGCGACCAAAGACCAACTTGCCGCTATAGCTAGAGATAGAGAATTGTCTGGTGATGATGAAGATGCTAGTGGATACCAGAGTTTTGTTAGGGAATCTTTAAAACGGAAATATCGCCTTGGGTTAATAACTCTTCGTGAATATAATATTAAAAAACAGAAATTAGATAACCTTATCCTTAAGGAAGAGATCAAACACCAAGTTCGATCAATTATTAAAAAATAATAAATTTATGAAAAACAATAAACTTAATTCAAAAAATATACGCAAAATAATTCGTGAAGAAATAAATGCTAAATATGGCAATAGCCTAACAGAGAATCAAATAATTATATTGGAAGCTGGTGTAATACAAGGAATAAAAAATGTTCTTGGCGGGGTATTTGGTATTGGTGACGCAGGTGCAGATTATGTTGGAAAAAAGATTGGAAATATTGGTTCGGGCATAGAAAAAGCTGTGAGCGCTGTTAAATCAGCGTATGCTACTGGTAAACTTGGTCCTGCGGCCAAAGCATTCAATGATCTTTTTTCAAAAACAAAGGAAGCGGGAGAAGAGCTGGTGGCAATGCATCAGGCTGCTGGTAAACCAGTGCCAGAAAAGCTTAACCAATTTAATACTGCGGCGGCGGCTATTGCTGCAAAGGAAATAAAGGCAATTACAGCAACAAGTACACCAGCAGCAGCAGCACCCGTAGCAGGAGCAGCACCCGTAGCAGGAGCAGCACCCGTAGCAGGAGCAGCACCCGTAGCAGGAGCAGCACCCGTAGCAGGAGCAGCAAAGGCAAAACCGGGCATGGGTGAATCAAAACCGGTAGCTATAAATAAAGGACCGACTTCTCTGCAAAGCAATTTATTTAAATTAGCAGGGGATGATGCTGAAAAGAAAAAACAAATAACAGGAGTATTGAAAGCTTTAGGTGGCGACCTAAAAACTGGAAAAATACCAATAACTGAAGCGGCTGATCTTGTGAATCTTAAAAATACTGTTACTGCACTGCAATCAATAACTGATCCTGGGCTATTTAAATCTGTTAAAGATGAAATTGTGAAAATATTAGCCAATATTGGAACAAAGGTTAATATTGATCAGGTTAAAAGCGCTAGGCTAGCGAAGACACCAGCAAAACCGGCAGCAGCACCAGCAAAACCGGCAGCAGCACCAGCAACAGCAACCCCACCAGCAACAGAAGAATCAGAGATGAATAAGTTTAATGAATCTATGCGCCGTAAGCGCCGTATTTGATTAATTCCTATTCGTGAGCATGAACTGCCCACATCATAAGCGTATCCTAAATATTAGTTATAATCTGAATTGAATAATCACAGTAAACTCCTCATAGAAAATCCTGTGAGTTTTCTGATCATGCTAATAAATTTCTAAATATTATCCAATAGTATAATACTACACTAAATTAAAAACATGGATTATAGAAAAAATAATAACATGTGTCTTGCAAAGACAGTTTTCTGGTCTTTGTCACTTGCTAATATTAAAGCAACAAAAATTTTTGAGAAAGGAGGTCCAATTATGCGTGCATATCATTGCCCAAACTGTTTGCAATATCACCTAAGTTCTAAAATTGTAAAACAAGTTTTTGAGCCTATAGCACGATTTATGGAAAATAATGACATGAAAACTAAATTATTAATAAAATGGGAAGAAACCGGATTGCTCCAAGAAATAGAAGAAGACAAAAAACAAAACATAGCAGAAATGCTTGAAAAGGCTACTATGATAATGTTAAGGAACCCTAAAGATATTAAGGATAGAAAATTTCTAGATGGACTTCTGCCAGCGGTAAGAATTGCTGCCGATAGAGGATATTGTAATGATATCCCGTGGTTATATGAGGATTTCAAATCTTGGTTAAAATCTAATAGCCCTAAAGCCGTAACTCGTGATATAATTAAGGATTTCGTAGATTCTAGTGAATCTCGTTATCTGTCTAAATAATTAGTCATCCAAACGTAGCATCTACATTAAATTTAAGTTTCATTTTGGGTACACGTAGATGATTTACTACGTTATGCTTTTTTGCTTCTTCTGCATCTAGATACCAATCAGCATGGCTTTTCTCATGCACAATCTTTAGAAAATATTCTGAATCTTTGCCGCAGTTGTTTGCCATCATTCTGTAAACAAATTGATTTAATCGATCTACTTCTTTGGCATCTGTCTTGATATCTTCAACCTTACCCCATGATCCAGAGCTAACATCGTGGATCATTACAGTTGATGATGGTGCCATATAACGGTGTCCTTCTGCTCCAAAGGTCAGGAGGATAGCTCCACAAGACATTGCCTTACCAATACAAATAGTAGCAACAGGGACGCTAGAAGCTTTTATAACATCAATCATTTTCAAAAGAGAATAGACTTCGCCGCCATATGAATCAATTTCTACAGGAATGATTTTTTGACCTGAATTCTGTGCTTTTACCATATCTTTTTTAAATTGGTTAGCAGATTCCTCATTGAATTTATTTACGGTAACTGTAATTGGAGATCGATAAACTAACGACACATCACCGTCTGATTTAATCTCTTGATTTGCAAAAATTGTACTTTGTTCTAGTTCAAACATCTGTAATCCTTTTTAATATTTTGCTACCAAATTAGTAACAATTTGTTATATCGAAGATATCACGCTGGATGTGGTAAGTAAAGGAGAAACTTTTCTTTTGTTCAGATAGAGATTGGGATTTTAATATTAGGCTGTGGTTCGTAACCGATTAATTGATAATCATCAAGAGTAGAATTTTCTACATCCTTTATTGATTTGATAGTTTCAGACATATGCAATGTAGGAAACTGTATTGGAATACGGCTTATTTGTTCTTTTGCCGCATCAAATTGATTTTTATAAATATGGCAATTTGTTATAACGACCGACATAGATTTTGGCTCATATCCTGTGAGTCTTCCAATGATATTAGCAAACAAGGCATGCTGCCAAGGGCAATATCCAATCAAGAAATCGGCACTGCGTTGCACCATTTGATAATGTAGATATTTTTTGTTTTCAATAACAATTTGAATATGGTTTGAGTGGCATGATGGCAAATATGGTTTTTGTAAATCTGCATATTCACCGCTGTTCCATAGTGCTATAATATGCCTACGTGACTCTGGGTTATCTTTTAGCCCTTGAATAAGATTGGCGAACTGGTCTACGTATTTAACCCTGAAAAAAGTTTCTTTAAAAGTAACTGAGTTTCTATCATAGAAATACATTTCTTTTGATTTGTCTGGTGTTTCCCAGTTGCGTAATTGTTTTGAGTAGGTTGGTCCAATAGATCCATTTTCATCTGCCCAACTATCCCATATGTTGACGAAACGATCTTTTAGCCATTTGATATTGCTATCTCCACGGATCATCCAGATCAATTCCCATACTTGATTTTTGAATGGTATTTTTCTGGTTGTCCAGATTGGAATTTTGCCGCCAGAAATATCATAATCAAATTTCTGGGAAAACAAGAACTTTGTTCCTGTTCCGGTGCGGTCATCGGAATCGATGCCATTTTCTAGGATTTCTTTAGCTTTATTAAGGAAATATTGTTCTTCTGTATTATTCATAGAGATGTATTATAACACAGATCAATAAGAAATTAAAACAATTGTTGTGCGGTCATCTGCGTAAGATGTTTTTGTACAGATATTTTAAATGTTCAGTTATGTTTTTTTGCGATTCGTTCCAAATCAGCCCAAGAGATTCTAGCTCATCCATAACAGTCAATCCATTATCATAATATACGTGATTAACAGCATCCATGATAGAAGGTGATTTTTCTGGATTTTTAATATCAGGATTCCAGTAAGCATTTGTGATATGCTGTGAGACACAATCATCTTCAATGTATTCTGGAGTTATTTTGCCTTTATCTCCCTCTCTACGAATGGGATCAAGTCGTTTAGCTATAATATCTTTTCCGCTTCTTTCCAACATTTTAACCCAAACATTTGAAGCTCTTGCTGAAACCAGCCCTCTGTCCGGTGTCAGTCCATTTTTATGGGCAAGGAAAATTAGTAGCTCATAAAGCAATACGCCCCATTTATCTGATACATTACTTGTTCCTACGATATAAGCTTCAAGGCATGGGCCTTCACCTTCACCATCAGAGGTAAACATATTAATTTTACCATATGGCATGGTCTCTTTTTCGCTTAAATATTTTGAAATTTTTAAAGGATTTTTATCTTCCGGCTCTTGTATGATTGGATCATGCCCATAATATTTTTTTACGGATGGATGTGATATGTTTCTGATAATATTGCCATCTCTTCCACAATATCCAACTTCTATACGAGATCCAGAGTCCTGGATTTTTACATAGATTTTATCTTCGGGTGCTTGCCCTTTGTTGAACTTGTCTAAATCATTTGGTGTTAGTTTAGGCATTTATTTTCCAACCGTTTCTGATATTAGTTCATTGTAAATAATCTGAACTCTTTCATCTAGGTTATCTTTGTCGATGCTAATTCCATAATTTTTAAATAACCTGTTTCTTTTTAGTTCATTCAGTGTTGGAATACCTTTGTCGAAGTAAGCATGATTTACGGCGGTAAGAACTCTTGTTTTTCTTGCTTTTTTCTTTTCGAATTCTGGGTCATCTTTGTGAGGTTCTGCTAATTCAGGATTCCATTCGGTATGTTCTTCGTGAGCACTGACACAATCATCTGTAGGGTCATTAGGTGTCATTGTTCCATCGATATCTAAAGGTTTTTTGTCAACATCAGATCTTTTCTCAAAATAATTAATCCATACCGAACTGGCCATTGAAGAAACACGATCTCTTGATGCTGTTAAGCCTATCCCATGTTGTCCTAATATAACAAGCAAGCAATCATATAGTAATGGTCCATAACCTTTTGCTACGGAGCTTCTTCCAAGAACCCAAGCATTATGGCAAATACCATCTTTGGGACTCATTTTATGGGCGCTGACTTCTCCCCATGGGAATAATGGTTTATCTGTTTCTGGCTCTACGAATCTTGGAATTCCACGTGAAGATTCTTCTTCTTGCTCCCATGCATAGCTTGGAGAAAGATTATAATATTCCATTCTGCGTTGATCGTATTGTTCGATTCTGTCTCCATCTTCATCGCAGAAGTAAACAAAAACTTGATCGCCATATTCTGTTGATACACCAACCGATATTTTTTGTCCTATTTTATAAAGGAATTTATTTACTTCTACTAGATCTTTTACTGTTTTTGCTGGCATTAGATTATCCTTTCAGTTTCTTTGGCAAAGAAATGCCAACGGTGGGTGGATCTTTGAGGGTATCATGTTTTTTACTTCTATAATAACCACCTTTATTTAGGTTTTTATTTATTGCGGTTTGCAATTTTTTGTGGTAGCTTGGGTTATTATCATCTTTAGCATGAACGAATGCATCAGAACCAATTCGTTTATTACGGCCAACATAATTATATCCCATTTTTTTAAGTAACTTTGTATTAAATGCCGCCTCAAAAAATGCCTCTTTGCAGAGGCTTTTCAAAAGATTTTCAAACAAATGACTTAAATCTTGCTCTGATTTTTTACTAGAATCCCAAACCAAACTCTCTAAAGCATTTTGTATGCCAAAGTTTCCTTTATAGACACTGTTTACTGCTTTGATTATTTTTGGAGCTTTTTTAGGATCAGCAATATCTGGGTTCCAATCTACATTATGGATGTGACCAGATTCACAGTCGTCACTGGTTATTGATGTCATTCTTTTTGAGGATGGATTAAGCATATCAACTGGGTCTAGATCTTGTTTTTCTAAGTCGCTGCCAGTCTTGGCTCTCTCGTAAAATTTAATCCATACATCAGCAGCCTTTGAAGAAACATCAAATCTATCTGGTGTGACGCCACGATCTCCAGATAATTCGATTAGTAATTCATATAATAAAATACCCCATCCAGGCGCAGTAGAACTACTGCCAATAATATATGCATTCAAGCATTCACCATAGTTTTTGTCATCTTTCATGGATATTTTTCCCCATGGAAAATCAATCTTTGAAGGTTCCTTGCTTTGGTAAATAATTCGACCCATCGCCCCTGGTTCTTTGGTTTCTACATCTCCAGCATGATATTTTTTAGTCAAATAACTTTCAGCGGTTAGGTAATTGCCACCATGATCACAATAGCCAGCTTCAATCTTTTTTGAGCCTTGGATAATTTTTATATAAACCTTTTCTGTATCAGGACGATTCTCGTTAAATTTTATTAAGTCTTGTGGTGTTTTGGCTGGCATTTTTAATCCCTTGAAGGATAAATATGCACAATCTCATGTTCCATTATAACATATTCTCTTCTTGAGCCAGATTGTCCTTCCAGTACAACAGAAACCACTTCGATATAATAAAAACCAGAGATCTCATCTTTATAAATTGCTTTGATGATACCTTTTATTTGTTTTTTTGAAAGAGCATGGCTATCATATCTAGATTGTTGCATTCCAGCTAATTGATCACAGATATCAGGGTTTAATTCAAACCGAACATAATCTGTCACAGCTAAACCTTCGATCTGATTTTTGAGTGATGGTTTTTTTACTTCTGCGACTTCTGTCTTTTTAAAGATATTTTTAATATATATAAGCATATCTTATTATATATCCCAGGGTTATATTTTATAAATATAAAGCGAAGGAAACAAGATGGAAGTAAAAATTGCTATTATAGGGCTCCGGTTTGAAGGAAAGAAAAAACCACCTACTTTTTTCGCTTTCCAAAAAGACAGCGGCACAGAAATAATAAGTAATATTCTATCATTAGAAGAAATAATCGAACACCTAAAGCAATTAGAATATAAGATTATCAAATAATAGTTATATTACATGTACTACTGCTCTTCTATTGGTTATCTTCCACTGGCACTAAAATTACTAGATAATAGTCATTCTCGTCAAAAGGGATTTATGGGATGGTCAAGATCTCCAAATGACCACTACGGAATGTTATTTCATCATAGCCACGCTCATCCTCAATCCTATTGGATGCATACTGTGCCTTTTGATTTAGATGCACTTGGATTTGATGAAGATGATCGATTGGTTGAGGTACTGAATCTAAAAGCACTCAGCAAGGCATCTAATGGCTTTTCTGTGCCTGTTCGTCATGTAGTTGAGGTCCGTGGAGGCTGGTGCAAAGATAATGGAATTAAAGTGGGTTGTAGGCTGAAATTAGATAGGTAATAGTTTGATTTAATTATCTGCCACTGAGATCATAATGCATGATGTCACCGCTCTCTGCATAACCAAAATCACAGGCTCCCCATCTCATATTTCCTACTTTGCACATAGCGACTGCAACATGTTTTGGATGAGTCAAAAAGCCCCTGACAGGGTTTCTAGTTGTACCTGGAGATTTAGATGGGCTACCAACAACTGTGGGGATTCTCACTGCTTCATAATCTCTTAGCACCTGAATTGGTACGGTGTTAATGTCCACAATTAATTCTTTGTTTTTAACCATGGGCTCAAATCCATTAATATCACATGTTTGCCAATTTGCAACTGGAGCACGTTTTACTAGCGAATTAGCATTACTGAAATATGGTGAAAAATATTCTGTCCATTTTTTGCTTACGGCATGTAGACGATCCCAAACTAATTCCGTAGATTCTCCAGATTTTCTACAGGAGAGATCAGCAAGATTAGGCCCACCCATAATACGATCACAAGCTTCGACCGCAGCAACTCTTACACCTAATTTTGATCCAGCAGCTTCCCCACCATAATGAGCGCCAGTACGTATGGCAATATATGGATTATTGGTATAGTCTAAATCAACTGCGATTCCTTTTGTGTGAGGCCCACCATTTTCACGGAATCCGCCGATATTAGTGACGCCACACCATTGTATAAATGGTACATCTGGGTTTACATTATTGTATTCTGTTTTAAGTGCTGCTTCAACGGCCACGAGAGCATCTTTCATACGAGCTACAACACCCCCGCCAACATTTCTTCCTAGAAATGTACAAGGCACTAAAGTGATATTTCCTGTTGTCATAATTTTAAAACTCCTATTCAATCAAAACAAATTATCTTTTTTCGCCTGTTCGAACACGCCTTCGTAAATTATGGCTGGATGTTTTAACCTGTTGGCTATGATTTTTTACATCAGGTAAACCAGTCCAAACACCCGGAACAACTTCACTTCTTTTTTTAGTTTCAGGCATGGATTCAGCAAGGTGTTCGTCATCTTCAATTAAATCATGCCTAAGACCATTTGGGTGCATTTTCTTTTTTGTTAGTGCAACGCTATGTGTTTTCAGGGCATGATTTTTTCTATGCCGCCAAAATCCATGTTTTGTTAATTCTGGATGATAGTTAGGATCACCCCAAGCAGCCCCGGCCTGTGCCGCACAGATATTTGCCTCTGAAATATTTCTTTTTTTAGAATGAAGTAACGGTGATGCAGTTTTTACGGGTTGGTCAGCGTCATCGACATCTTTCAGGCTATTCCATAATCCAGGCATTGTTTCTCCTGAGAAATCTGGCTCGTGCATTGCACCAAATGATTCTTCCATGGTATGAATAAAATTCTCTGCTCTATGAATTGGTTTTTCTACATGTAAATCTTCATGGTATTCTATCGCTGTATGCAAATCGCATAAGTATTCTTTATTTTTATGAGTTATTAAAAAAGCAATTTCATTTTTTAAGAATTTACTTATAAGCTCTTCCTTTTCTTGTTTGCTGATTTTTTCTAATTCGATTTTAAAATCAATAAATCCAAGATTTTTATATTCTGCATATGGTGCTTCTTTTATAGTTTCTTTTATTTTTTTGCGGCGAGATTTTTTCTTATGTAATGCAGGACTTGCAGTTTTTATTTCTTTCCCTGAGTTATCCCGCCAAAAAGCTTTTTCCAATGGGCTACTTGATCCGACACCATGGGCTCCAAGAGGCGCTTGATAACCAACTACCATTCCTGTGCCCATCGCATTAAATTCATCTAGACTCTGTTCTGAATCGTCTTCGAAAAGATAAGTGGCTAGTTTTGTTTTGATCATAGCAATAATTACTATTATATTTAGAAAGAGTTGCAAATGAAACAAACAAGCGTGCTATCAGCAGTTTATAAAAGCTTATTGAGAGAACAGGCAGAAGGTGATATTTTTGCCAGTGCAGAGATAATGACCCCTGGAGAATTTATAGAAAAATATAGCGAAAAAGAATCTGAGCCTGATGCAGTCAATGAATCTGTCAGCTTATTTGATTTATTATTCGAGGCAGGCTATGAAAAAAGAAATCCAAAACCACCTCAGAGTGTTTTAACACCAGACGGTGACATTAAAGGAAGAGAACTAGAGCCCGAAGAAATTGCCGATACAATTAGAAGTAGATCAGCAGGAGAAAAATTACCAGGAAATATTCCATATATTCATGCTGCCGATGCTAGGGATGTTGCGTATCGCAGAAGTTTGCCAACTTATTCTCTCAAGGGTAAAGATCTCAAAGCTAGAAAAGCGGAAGAAGAAATTTTGGTCGTTGATGAAAAAAATGAACCAATTGATTTAACTTATTTAGCAAAAAAACTAACAGACTATTCTAATCCAAATTTTAAAATTCTGAAACAGAATGAGAAAATGAAGAAAAGCACTACTGGAGAGTTAGAGGCTTTTTACAACATCGGCATTCCAGCAATTATGGGATTAGTTTTTGATGAAAAACAGGATAAATTTATAATTATTAATACATGCCCAAGTGCAGGGTCTTGTATGCACGCTTGCTATGCAACCAAGGGTGGTTATGTACAATATCAACGTGCTTCAGAAAAACAAAACCTTACATTAAACTTGCTTTATAATCGTCCTGAAGAGTACATAGAAAAAACTGTTTTGGAATTAACCAAAGAAGTTAAGAAATATGCCAAGAAAAATATAAAAACTGTTATCAGATGGCATGATTCTGGTGATTTTTACAGTGCTGGTTATCTAGACACTGCCATTAAGATCATAGAAAATACCAAACAGCAGCTGCCAGAAAAAATGCGTGACATGGTGCAGTTTTATGCCTATACAAAACGTTCAGAGTTAGCAGATCAGTATAAAGGTAAGGGTTTACTTTTGAGAAAATCTATTGGAGCAACACCAGCAGAGGAAAGAAGAATAAATCCAACCGAAGACATGTTCTCTCAGATTATTCCTAAAGAAGTAAAAGATGATTTGATTGAAGATGGAATCATAAAAAAAATAAAAGACAAATGGGTTGTTTTGAATGGGAAAGAAAATGATCTCAAACAGGCGATTCTATCAAGTCCTAAAATTAGATTTAAAAATACCTATCCAATGCTAACAATGCATGAATACGAAACAAAAGAAGATACCAGTTGGCCAGAAGATGAAAAAGTAAATGTCATCATTCTTCCTGGTGATAATGACCGCCCAGCAAAAGATGTTAGGGTTGCTGGTGTTTACCTAATGTTCCACTGAGGTATATCAAAATGAGAATTTACGATATACTTTTTGAGAATAGTCAGGAAGAAGATTTATTAAAATCTCTTGAGAAAAACGCTTATATTGCTATTAAACTATCCGATGATAGCCGTGAGCAGTTGCTTAATTTTGATGAGGTAAAAGAAAAAATAGCTGAAGGCTGGAAACCTTTGGCGCATCATGTTAGTTTAGTCCCACCGCCTTCAACTGGTGGTTTTAAACGACTTTTACAAAACATTGAATTTGAGCCAAGAGATCAAAAAGGTGGATGGGCCGGAAAAATAGATCAATGGCAAGAATTTAAAAATAAAATACTAGATCTCCTAAACAAACAAACAGAGTTTGTTGCGACAGAAATAGGAATGTCTGATGATGCACTTGCCGTAAAAGTACGAGTACCAGAGCTTGAATCTTTTATGCCATTGAATAATTTTTTACATATCACACTTGCAACACCAACAGGTGGTGGCGCACAAAAATCAAAAGATATAAAAACTTTTGAGCCTGTAAGAGAAACTGTCATGCTTAGCGGAATAGTTTCTGTTATCGGATAGAATCCGATATTATTTTCTCCAACATTTTCATTGAATTTTGCGGCGATTTATGCAAAATACCAATTCCACCATGATCCATAAATGGATTTAAATATTTTTCTCTATCATCAATTAAAATTGAATGTGGTGAAGCATGTTGGAATTTATCTTTGTCGCAAATAAATTCGTTAAACAATCCCTGAAAATGTTTACTCATCCAAGCATGTTTTTCCTTTGCACATCTTTCAGGATTTTTTTCTGTTGGTGCAGTGAGAATGTTTGGCAGATCCCCGGTTATTTCTCTGGCTTTTACCAACATCATCCTAGCGCCGTCCATAGGCTCTAGATTTTCAAAAAACCCTTCCTTGTCAGCCTCTTTAAATCTAGCGCCATTAAATTCTCTAAAAGCCGCCTTAAGCTCAACTAATTTTGGATCAGATTGTTTGCCGGTTAATTGTTTCTTTAGTTCGTACTCAGTTATACTTGCTAGTTCTGGTATTCCTTGCAATGTTGAATCAAGTTTTTCTTTTGCTTCAATAACTTTATGGCTTTGCATGGTGCCTTTTTCAAAATCAGCTAAAACACCATCCATATCAAAAAAAACTGTGTAGTGGATTGATTTACCGTCAGTTGCCTCAAATAATATGGTTTTTAAAAATATCACGGTAATCAACTACACTAAACTTCAGATAGATACTTGGCTGGAATATCGCTCATCATAATAACAGTGTCGTGATCGACACCGGCATCGCCAGATTCATAATAGTAATCATCATAATCTAGTCCATGGGCTATTGCACCAAGCATTTCTTCTGCGAAAATATCCGGCTCCTGCGTAACAAAAGGAGTCAATCCATCTTTTTTCATGGCTGCTGTGTCGATTGCGACAACATCACCATATGCTTCAGCCTCCTCCTGCTCTGAGGTTAGGAAAACAGCAGACCCAACATGCCTATTGTTAAGGCCACGAGATTCATCTCTAGCTTCCAGTCCATTATCCAAAACGGATTCTATATCGCTTGATCCATGGAATAGTGTTGGGGCATTCCCCCAGAAGTCATCACTGTATTTTTGTTCAAAATCTTCCCCGAAAAATTCATCGTAATTTTGATTCATGGAAATATCAGACATATATTCTGAAATTTCTTTACCATCATCAACTGATCCATCAGAATTTATCTCATGCACAAACTTGATATGTTTTTTTCTAATATCTGGCATTGTTACAAATAATTTTTTATTTGACGAAAAAACAACAGGATAATAATTGAAATTAGGATTAAGTTCTTTTTGTTTATTAGCAAGCTGTAAAAATAGTTTTTCATCGTCAACAGCATAATTTTCTTCAAAATAATCACTCAAAGGAAATTGTGATTGTTCTTCTTGATCTGATTCAAGTTCTTCTTTTAATATATCGTAAAGTTTCATGATAGTTAATTATATCTATCAATTGACAAATATCAATCAAAGATTTGGTAAAGCAAACATGATTAAATTAAAAAATATACTTTTCGAAAATAATGAACCAAACCCAACACACGCTGGCGTAGTTCTTGCAAGAAAAGACGAAGAAGGCAATGTTAAAATCCTTCTAGTACATGGCACTGGTTGGAGATGGCAACTGCCTCGTGGAAAAATAGAAGAAGGAGAGATCCCTATACAAGCAGCAGAACGAGAGTTGCAGGAAGAAACAAATATTGACATGTCTCATGTTGCTAATATGCGCTCAATAACAATAGTGGATACATCAAATCGTGGTGGTACAGTGTGCGAATATTTTGCCGCAGAAGATAAAGAAAACCTGTATCATCCAGTAAATGATTTTAAATCAAACACATTTATTGATCGAAAAACAGGGGAAGAAAAACCAGAAAATGATGAGGCTGGGTTTTTCTCTATAGAAGAAGCAAAAACAATGTTGCAACCAAATAATTTAAAAGCTATAGAAGCATTTGAATTAAATTTACATTAGATTGCACTGCGGTCATCTTCGTCATTTTTTCCTCTGAGGTGTTTGGGAAGCAATGTATAAACCAGACCCTTTGAAGCACCGCTGTCGCTAGTTTTTTCAAACCCCATTCTAACCAATATTTTTTCCATTAGAGGATTAATTACTTGTGCCTCTATAGTAGAATGAGACTTGTTTTTGACTAAATCCGCAATCATTGTCTCAGCCCATTTTTGACCTCTTACTGATGGATCAACCACAATGCTAAAAGTTACATGGCCACCGCCATATTCAACCTCTTCAATATCTTCGGGCAATGAGTAACTAATAACAATGCCTCCTTTTAGTGAACCCGCCGAGTCCACTAGAGCACTATATGGGTTCTCATTGCTCATTATTCTCACACTGCCCTCTCTATATAGATCAGTAAACTGATCAGATATATCATTACATTCAATTGTTTCTCCATTGTCTAGTTCAATATCAAAAGAATCATCATCGCAGCCTTCAATATTAACAATGGTTAAGTCACCAGTGTTAGCTTGCCCAAAAAGTATATTTTCCAATCTCATGTTATATGTTCCTTTGCATTAATTAGTAGTTGCAATCCTTGCTGGCAGCTGATAAGATCAGGTCATGAGCAACGAAAAATCTATCACGGCATCTCTGACTACTCTTCTTTCATCGCTAGGAGAAAAAGCTAAATCTTGCAAGGATGTAAGGCATTGTTCCCGTTGCAATTTACCTCTTACCGATTTTTCTAGCTGGGAAAGGGGAATTGGCCCAATTTGCGCCAAAAAAGATACGCATCTATTTGCAAAAACCATTCCCGCAAATTTTACCATGGCAACTGCCCATGCAATGAGCGTAAAAACAAGTAATCTTCCAAAAGATATTGTGAGTGTTTGGACTGATCTCCTAGAAATTATTTTGGATAAATCAGAACGAGCCAACCTAAACAGCGGAGAAATGGTTTTTAATATTGCTGGGGAGGACTGTCGATTGATTGTCAGGGTAATTGACTGGATGAATTCATTTGTCATTAATCAAACTGACAAAAAACATCTGATCCAGATCGTTAAATGCCTTGGCTATCCCGGCCTTTCGGGTGTTCTTTCTGGTATTAGTAGCACTGGTGAAGCCGAATTAAAATTTGAGGCTGGCAAACTATCGCTTGTTGGATCAAGTAACAAAGCTGGATTTAATGCTATGCGTGTTATCCCAGGCATCGTGTTTCCACGATATCGTGGAAAAGGAGCATATACCGCACCAGCTGAGCAGCATCGTCCTTTTATTGCTGCCACAATGGAGTTTTGGCCTTGCTTTAACGGAGAGATTGATGCTATTGTGGCTCAGTGCGAAGAATGGTTGTTGGCGCATCCAGTTATGAAGCATGAAGTGCCAGTAAAACCCACAGTGATGCGTAGCGATAAGCCATTGGCTACTGTTACAAATCGAGCTTCTGACTTTATGATTAGTTTTGAGTGGGATAAATCCATCAGTTTTAATTTGGTAGCATCGATTAAAGAAATCCCTGCCAAGGATAGGAAGTATGACCCAGCAAATAAGTCGTGGTCAATTAAAAACGAATATAAGGATCGGGTGATTGGTTTGTTTAATCAAGGCTATCAAGTAGAGCAGGTCAACAGTTTTTAAAAACATGGCGGCAGAACTTTACAAAACATCTCAATATTTAATTTTATCAGCTATTCGCTGATTATACTCAAGGATTGAATATTGATTAATCAAACAAACCTTTATAAAGTAGGAAAAATATATCAAATATTATGTTCGGAGTATAATTTTAATTATCCAGAAAGATCAAACGATAATACAAACTGGGTAGATTATAGAGAACCATTTATGCTATTAGCAATAAAAAGTAATCGCAATGGTTTGTGTATGAAAGTTTTAACGGGAAAAGGTTTCGTTTTAAATATAATGATAGATATCAATACAGAATATTTAGAAGAACTAAAAAACGAAAACCAATAGGCTATTAAATGTATGCTGATGCTAAAAAAATATTTCCACCAAAAAAACCGTTGCCTTTTAATTTACAATTAGGTAAGCTGTATAGTTACAGCGGCGAACTAGAAGTTCTGCGCTCAATACAAAGTAAAGAATCAGTGTGCTCAGATGAATTTATCAACGAAAATGACATTGTTTTGTTTTTAACGAAACCTGAAAAATTCTTTGGATTTTTCTACTGCAAAGTTCTGAGTAATAATGGATTCATTGGCTACGTTTTATGGGACAAATATACACACAATAAATTTACCCTTATTGAAATTTAAAATCAATTACTATGCAAATATTTCCAAAATATCCTTTCAATTACCAAATCGGAAAACTTTACCGGTATAATGGCTTAGAAGAAAAAATATTTTTACTCAATGATGGTCCACGTGCTGTTTCATCTATTTTCAATGGAGATATAGTCTGTTTTATAACAGAACCTTATAAAAAAATGAATTCTTTTTATTGTAGAATTTTACACAGCAATGGAGTGGTTGGAGATATTTTCTGGGATATCAAAACTTTTGATATTTTTACTAAAGCACAACAATGTTAAATATCTAAAGAATCAATAAATTGTTTTATTTGAAATTCACCAGATTCTGTCTCCAGATATTTCTTAACATATTCTTTGTTAGATTTATTGCATGAGCAGAAAACTCACAGGCTCGTCCTGTGAGATGAATGCGATTCAATATAATTCCTTACAACGTCTTCTGCAACCTTGCCAACAGTTGAATAATATGTTCCTCTCGACCATAGACCAGAACCCCAAAACTTTCTTTCCTTTAATTTGGGAAATTTTGTAAATAAAAATATAGCTGATGCGTGGTTGTACTAATTGCTGTTATTCTCATGTGTATATTTACTATAGTAAATGATTTTAAATTTTTCACTAACGTGATGTATGGCAAAATTATAGAAAAATTAAATATTTTCACTTTTCAATTGACTTGAAATATAAGTTCTTGTATTATATGTCAATGGAAGCATCTAAACTAAAAGAGATTCTGGATCAACATCAGCTTTGGATTGATGGACGTGGAGGAAAGCGTGCAAACCTCGAAGGTGCAAACCTCCGTGATGCAGACCTCCGTGGTGCAAACCTCAAGGTTGCAAACCTCCGTGATGCAGACCTCCGTGATGCAGACCTCCGTGGTGCAATCCTCACCCGTGCAGACCTCACCTGTGCAGACCTCACCCGTGCAAACCTCACGGGTGCGAACCTCCGTGGTGCATACCTCTGGGGTGCAAACCTCACCCGTGCAAACCTCTGGGGTGCAAACCTCACCCGTGCAAACCTCACGAATACCATTTTACCAGATATTTCTTGGATTATTCCCGGTTGTTTGGCTCAGCTAAATAATATTATGCATGATTTTTATCTAGCAAAAGATAGAAAATGGGATAACTTCATTCAAGATAGCATTGGTTTTTTTATTCAAGACAATGTGAAAGAAAAGACTTTTGACATGCTAGTTGGAGACAGGATTATCAGAAATATTCCTGATTGGGTAAATTATTCGGGAATGAAGAAAATAACATGATAAGTTTTGGTAAATTATATTGTTTTGAATATAAGGATCAAATCTACGATCCATATAACTCCATGCCCATATATGGTTATAATTGTCGTATATATCCCACAGATCCATTTGTTATTTTGGAAAAACTTAAAAACAGCACCAAAAATTTGATGTGTTTAAAAATTTTAACAAAAAACGGCGTTATTGGTGAAGTTAGAATATATATTTCAAGGGTTAAATTATTGAAATTATGACAATTCCACCACAAATTGGAAAATTATATAGGTACGTTGACACAGATGATTCTTTAGGCACCATGCAAGTTTCTCGTGTCAACATACAAAAAAATAATCACAATGATTATTTCTTAATTTCTACAAAGTTGCTCCAACCAATGATGGTTTTAGATCATTATACTGTTGATCGGTACCAAGTAAAATTACCATGTGTGAAATTCCTTGCCCAAGATGGGCAAATATGCTATTGTATATTTTGGAACTATGATGATTTCTATTCACAATTCACTATCGAAAAAAATGCATAAAATTACTTTTCTGAAAACTGATTCGCATTCCTCCCACGAGATTGTCCCGTGGGTTTCCTGCTCATGACAATGAACAATATTAAGCCTGGGAAGTTATACGATTTAAAAAATCAAGATGATCTTGATATAATAGAAATTTATACAAAAGACCCAAGGGATCTAGGATTTCTTAACGAAGATCAAAAATATATAAAAATTGACGAATATCAACCTGTCTTGCTTTTGGAATATTGGGAAAAGGTAAAGATTTATACTGAGGAGTATTTCTTAGTAAAATTGCTAACAAGCTGTGGAATTATCTCGTATTATATATTCTGGGACGAAGAAGAATTTATGAATATGTTTAAATTTGCCAATGAAAATAAGCCATGAAAAAAATAAATGAAATAGAAATCGGTAAGCTATATTACCAAGATTGGGCTGTAGAACTTACGCTATGCGATCATGGAATTTATACGCAAATCAAAAAATATGAGCCATTTATGATTTTAGCCTGTAACTATCTGACTCCTGATAGCAGATATCAAAAAATTGATATCTTGACTTCTCAAGGACTGAAGTTTTGGTTTTATATTTATGTCTCTAAAAAATCTGATGTCATTCACAGATTCAACACAGAGGCACCTGACACCCTCAATAACGCATCCGAATAGTTTTAATGATAGTTCTACCGTCATATTGATTCCATTGACTGCAAGGCGTCATTCTGTTACATTAAGAAATAATTGCGGCAAACAATCAAAAATAAAATCATGACAAAAAATAATGACATAATCCCAGGGAAACTATATCAGTTTAAAACAAACTTTGGAAACTATACATCCGTATATTCAGAAGATCTTCGTTCCTACATGGGATGCATCAAAAAAGGAGATGTAGCAATGATACTGACAATAAAACCACTAAAATTTCAAGGGCAATATGCACTCAAGGTGCTAACAACAGAAGGAATCATTGGGCATGTATGCATCGATGTACAATCCACAACGTTAACCATGGTATATCAATGAAAATAGGTAAAATTTACAGAACAAATCCAGAATTCAAAACAGTCTGGACAAATTCTTCTGCTGCCGGTAACACAGAAAACTATTCCTATAGAGTTTGGGATCAACCTGACTTCAATGCAAGTACAATTGGTTTCTTCGACGGAGAAATGACATCGTGTATTTGTAAATCAAAACAAGACTTCATCTACGATAAAATAATCGGCAAAAAAGAAACGTTTTTGCTGTTAGAACATATACCAAATCCAGATCCACAAAATCCATGGTGCTGGTTAAAAATTCTTACAGAAAAAGGATTAGTCGGATATATCCAAACCCAAATAGATATCAGATGGATCGAAGCCTTCGAGTGAACTACCCACAGCACAAAGCCGTGGGCTTCCTGATTTTATTCAGGAACTTTAAGCATTTCACCGAAAATTACCGCTGGCAAGCCAGTTGGTTTTATATTCTCTCCATGCTCGTAATCGTTTGTTCCGAACGATATCGGAAAAATTAACTGCTCCGATAACTTTAATTATTATGCAAAATATGTTTTTGTTTAAATTATTTTTTAAAATGAATCGCATTCATCCCACAGAACAAGCCTGTGGTTTTTCTTCTCATTCAATAAACATCAAATCCTATAATATTTAATCGCATGAGCATGATTAAATTATCAGAAATCCTATTCGAAGAAACCAGATACGAAAAAGAAACCGGCGAAAACCTGCCAAACTGGCAAGAGAAATTAAAAATATACGAGCAATCAAAAGATTACTATGTCCACTTTTCTAATGTGCCAAGAGCAAATCTTTATACCATAAATAGATTCGATACCCCAATAGGTTTCTATGCATATCCTCTGGATTTTGATAAAATGAAGGATTTCGCCGTAGATAGACCCTATGCCATTGTCTTTAAGATAAAACAAGAAGCCAAACTTCTGGATCTAAAAAAATATAGCACAAACCAATACACCTCCGATCTCGCAAACCTTAAAACCAAATATAAAATCAGCGATGAAGAAATAAAATCCTGGGAAAAAGGAGCACGAAACCCAACCACCGCAGGAATTCTATGGAATGTAACAAGACGTTTATCTATTGGTGACATTCCAAACACAGTCACAGAAGCATACAATGCTCCTAACTCAACCGCAGAGCCAAGAGTAAGAAAAACACTGTCTGCTACAGAACAAGAAAAAAGAGATAAATATGTCAGCAAAGTTCTTGGTTCATATCAGCCAATAGATCCAGATGATAGAGGAGGTGGCCAAACTGGTAAATGGACCATGATTCTTAATAAAATACTTGGGTATGATGGAGTAATTGACGATTGTCTTGGAATTATTCATTATTCCGAACCATGCCAATCAGTCATCTTCAACACAAGCATGATTGAAATACAAGACATCATTCAAATAACAAAAAAAATTTCAACCAAAGATGAGATATCAATCGTAAAAACAAACTATTCAAATCAAGATTTTTCTGGAAAAGATCTTTCTCGAAAGAATTTTTCAAATGCAATGTTAATCAAAACGAATCTATCAAACGCAAACCTGAGAAAAGCAAACCTGAGAAAAGCAAATCTAAAAAAAGCAAACCTCAACGGTGCAAATTTAAACGATGCATATTTAAACGATGCAGACCTCACAGGCGCAGATCTCATAAACGCAGACCTCACAGGCGCAGACCTCACGGGTGCAAGTCTGATTGATACAAATCTCTCGGGTGCAAACCTAACAAACGTAAACCTCTCTGGCGCAAACCTCAACGGTGTAAATCTAAACGGTGTAAATTTAAACGGTATCGACCTCTTTGGTGCAAGCCTCTATCGTGCAGACCTCACAGGCGCAAATCTCACGGGTGCAGACCTTATGGGTGCAGAACTCTATCGTGCAGACCTGACAGGCGCAGACCTGACACGCACAGACCTGACTCGTGCAAGTCTGATTGACACAAACCTCTCTGGAGCAAACCTTCAAGGCGCAAACCTAACTCGTGCAAACCTAACTCGTGCAAGCCTAGCAAACGCAAACCTAACAACCGCAAATCTAAAAGGCGCAATACTGATAGATGCCTCATATAACAAAAATACCAAATTCCCCACCAACTTCAACCCATTAGATAAAGATATGAAAAATACAGATTAACAAAACTTTTGCGGCAATCATTCAAAAATAAAAATATAACTATCCTCAGTCGAGCGCCTCAATTTTCTTCTGTTTCCTATGTCATATCAATCATAACAAAACTATTTAATCCAATGAGCATGATTAAATTATCCGAAATCCTATTCCAAGAATCTAAATACGAAAAAGAAACCGGTAAAAGCCTACCAAGCTGGCAAGAGAAACTAAAAGGATACGAGCAATCAAAAGATTATTTCGTGCATTTCTCCAATGTCCCACGAGCAGCTCTTTATATTATAAACAAATTCGATACACCCATAGGTTTCTATGCTTACCCACTGGATTTTCGGAAAATGGAAAACTTCGCCGTAAGCAGACCCTACGCCATTGTATTTAAAACAAAACCAAATGCTAAAATTCTGGATCTAAAGAATTATAGCGCAAACCAATACGCCTCCGATCTCGCAAAGCTTAAAACCAAATATAAAATTAGTGACGAAGAATTAAAAGAGTTGGAATCCAAATCACGGATACAATCTCCTGCTGGATTTCTGTGGAATATAACTCGGATGTTATCTATCAACAGTCCCATAATCACAGAAGCTTATAATATGCCTGACCCAAACGCAGAGCCAAGAATAAGAAAAACACTATCTCCTACAGAACAAGAAAAAAGAGATAAATACGTAAGCAAAACTCTCGGCTCCTATCAGCCAACAGACCCAGACGCAAAAGGCGGGGGCAAAACTGGTAAATGGACCATGATTCTTAATAAAATACTTGGGTATGATGGAGTAATAGATGATTGCCTTAAAATAATTCATTATTCCGAGCCATGCCAAGCGGTCTTCTTCAATACAAATGTCATTGACATAAAAGATATCATTCAAATAACGAAAAAAATTTCAAATAAAGAAGAATTGTTTAATACAAAATTAAACTATTCAAATCGAAACTTTTCCGGCAAAAATCTTTCCGGTAAAGATCTTTCTGACGCAATCTTAACTGATATAAATTTATCAAACGCAAATCTCAAAGCTGCAACACTAAAAAAAGCAAATCTTACTGGTGCAAATCTTACTGGCGCATATCTCCAAGACGCAAATCTTACTGGCGCATATCTTACTGGCGCAAACCTTGAAGGTGCAGATCTCAGAAACGCAACCCTATATGCCGCAGACCTCTCTTTTGTAAATCTTAAAGGCGCAAACCTTCATGGTGCAAATCTACAAAGTGCAGAACTTGAAAGCGCAAGTCTACCTAACGCAGACCTGCAAGCAACAGTCCTAAAAGGTGCAAGCCTTTATTATACAAAACTTAAAGGTGCAAACCTTACGGGAGTAAATCTCGCAGGATCAAGTCTTGCAAACGCAAGACTTGAAGATGCAAACCTCTCTGATGCAAATCTTTATGAGGCAAACCTCCGTAACACAAACCTCTCTGGTGCAAATCTCATGGGAGCAAATCTTATGGGCGCAGATCTCAGAAATGCCGATATAAGAGGAGCAAATCTCCAAGGTGCAGATCTCACAGACACAGTTTTCGTAAATGCTTTATATAACAAAGATACCAAATTCCCAGAAAATTTCAGCCACAAAAATAAAAAAATGAGATTGGATTCTGATTCTGAATAGCATTAATCAACTTTTGCGGCAATCACACAAATATTCCCACAAACATACAATCCTTACCCTCAGTCGATCACCTCAATCTAATAAATTTTTTTTCATTCCAAAGCCACCACATGAAAACTATTTAATCCCATGAGCATGATTAAATTATACGAAATCCTATTCGAAGAAAACAAATATAAAAAAGAAACCGGCGAAAACCTACCAAACTGGCAGGATAAATTAAAAGAATACGAAGCATCTAAAGAGTTCTTTGTACACTTCTCCAATGTCCCACGTGTAGCTCTTTATATTATAAACAAATTCGATACCCCAATAGGCTTTTATGCTTACCCACTGGATTTTCAAAAGATGGAGGATTTTGCCGTAGATAGACCCTATGCCATTGTCTTTAAGATAAAAGATGATGCAAATCTACTGTATCTAGACTATTATACCAAAGACAACTATGCCTCCGATCTCACAAAACTTAAAACCAAATATAGAATCAGTGACGAAGAATTAAAAGAATGGGAGCAAGATTCAAGAATCCAATCTCCCGCTGGATTTATCTGGAATGTAACCAGACACCTATCCCTTGAAGGTATCCTAAATACCTTCGCAGAAGGAACCGCTTACGACAGAGAAGCAAAGGCGGCAAAGAAAACATGGAAATCATTCTCTCCAGCAAAAAAACAATATAAAAGAGGATCAGATATTCTAAAATCATATAAGCCAATCCCAGCAGGACAAAAAGGCGGCGGCAATACAGGAAAATGGTCCGTAATCCTTAATAGAGTCTTAGGATATGATGGAGTCATCGATAACTGTAAAGGAATCATACATAGCAATGAAGCCTGTCAAGCAGTCTTCTTTAATACAAACGTCATCAATACAAAAGAAATCGTCCAAATCACAGATAAAATAAAATTCAAAGCAGACATATCATACGAAAAAAATTCATATATCAATCAAGACCTAAGCGGCAAAGATTTTAATAGCCAAAATTTGCCAAATAAAAATTTCTATAACTCAAACCTCCGAGAAGTAAATTTCGATCACGCCAATTTAAATGGATCAAATTTTCAAAAAGCAAATATGGAAAAAGCTAACCTTTATTTCGCAACACTAAATAAAGCAAACCTAAAAGGAACAAACCTCCAAGATGCAATCCTAGCATTTACAACTTGCAAAGAAACAAACTTCTCCAACGCAAATCTACAACATGCAGACTTCTCTAGCGCAAATCTATCAAATACAAAATTTATAAACGCAAACCTATCATACGCCAATCTATCAGATACAATATCAGAAACGGCAAACTACACAGGAGCAAACCTATCAAATGCAAATCTACAATATGCAAGATTTTATGGAGCAAACTTCTCCGGTGCAAATCTTCAAAATGTAGACCTGTCAACAGTAAGATTCAATCGAGTAGAATATGACGACTCAACAAAATTTCCAGAAGGATTTGATCCCAAATCAAAAAATATGATAAACCTTGCGAAAGAATTATCTACAGAATAATATTATCTGCTAACACTCACCCGTCATCTTCGTCAACTTTTTGCGGCAATCACTCAATTATACCCACAAAAATAAACATACAATTATTATTTTCTCAGTCGATCGCCTCAAGTTTTCTTCTGTTCCATATGGCATATCAATCACATCAAAACTATTTAATCCCATGAACATGATCAAATTATACGAAATCCTATTCGAAGAAAACAGACACAAAAAAGAAACCGGCGAAAACCTACCAAACTGGCAAGAAAAATTAAAAGAATATGAAGCATATAAAGAATTCTTTGTCCATTTCTCCAATGTACCAAGAGCAAATCTTTATATTATAAATAAATTTGATACACCCATAGGTTTCTATGCATATCCTCTGGACTTTAGTAAAATGAAAAACTTTGCCGTAGATAGACCCTACGCAATCGTTTTTAAACTAAAACCAAATGCCAAAATTCTGGACCTAGAAAATTATAACGAAACACAATATGCGTCCGATCTCGCAAAACTTAAAACCAAATATAAAATCAGTGATAAAGAAATAGAAAAATGGGAACTGGATGCACGGAAACGATCTCCCGCTGGATTTATCTGGAATGTAACCAGAAATCTATCCTTTGAAGGCGCTTCAAGCGCAGTAACAGAAGCATATAATGCCACTGACTCAAACGCAGAGCCAAGAGTAAGAAAAACACTATCTCCTACAGAACAAGAAAAAAGAGATAAATATGTCAGCAAAATTCTTGGCTCCTATCAGCCAATAGACCCAGGTGCAAAAGGCGGTGGCCAAACAGGTAAATGGTCCATGATTCTTAACAAAAATCTTGGGTATGATGGAGTAATTGACAATTGCCTTGAAATCATTCATTATTCTGAACCATGCCAAACAGTTTTCTTCAATACAAGCATGATTGAAATACAAGACATCATTCAAATAACAAAAAAAATTTCAACCAAAGATGAGATATCAATCGTAAAAACAAACTATTCAAATCAAGATTTTTCTGGAAAAGATCT